>MDTD01064780.1_pt1 | contig 73698 bp, 59 predicted proteins | sample 811221 | NCBI WGS metagenome assembly MDTD01 (sample SAMN05326646, study PRJNA326480) | marine metagenome | isolation source: seawater | place: Pacific Ocean: South West | collected 2011 | reverse complement strand
TCTCACCGGCTTGCTGGCCTTCCAAAACCTGAACCGTGACCTTGAACCGGTCGTACTCGTTAGCAGGCTCAATGTCTGCGAATACCTGGAATGTCAGCGTCGCATCGCGATCATCGGGTAACTCAAGCATCGGCAACGACATAGCTGCTGCAACACGCTCGCCCGTCGCATAGGAGCCAGATTGCTCATCACCAAAGTATAGACTCGCAGGAGCACTTTTGGCTCGAACCTTACTTACCCCCCACGCCAACGAACCGTGGAGCGTCTCTTGATTCACCTCTGATGCAGAACCATCAAAGGTCTCGTTGTAGATAACTTCGCTAACACAACATGCGCCTGAATTGATTGGAATGCTGACGCAACCACCGCTCTCACAACGGTCCTCCGTGCATGAATTACCATCGTCACACGAAGCTCGAGAAGTACACTCGATAGCGCCATCCTCAGGCAGTTGGGCTCCGGATTGGACTGGTTCAGTTCCATTGATACCACTCTGATAAAGCGCAGGTATCGGATCGGAGCATGCGGTGAGCGTCGCTAGAACTAAGGCTGTTACGAGAAACTTATTCTGTATCATGGGAATACCTTCCTTCTTCACGAAGGAGGGAGACGCAATCCCACCGAGTTTATTCAAATAAAAATGAAGTCTCTCTTATGAATGCTTTCCCGCATGCTTTTTCTGAGCCTGAATTCTCTCCTTCATTGCACCGAGAACATTGAAGGTTTTACCCAACTTCGAGAGAGGTTTAGCAGTCAACCAAGCTAGCGTTGTGCGGGCCAATGAGATGGCTTGGTCTGTCGCAGGAAACCACCAAACTTCTGGGTCTTTGTTGGAGTCATAAAGAACAAACTTCGGTTGGACCATCTCTCGAATCGCTAGATGAGAATTGGTGACACCCGCCCCCGATGCTCTCCGCCCAGACCAAGGCGCAAAAGGCATCGCTCCGGTAAGAGCGACATTGTTGATGGACACCACGCCAGTGTCGGCCTCTTTGGATAACTCCATGCCTCGCTTCTCATCCTTGGTCCAGATGCTCGTTGTTAGCCCGTAGTCACTATTGTTAGCGCGACGCATCCCCTCTCGGGCACTTGGAACTGGTGTTACGACACATACCGGACCAAATGTTTCTTCCCGTACTATCGTCGATTCCTCGGGTACATTCGTCACCAGCACAGGCCCCGGATAAGATCCGATGAGCGTCCCTCCTTGCTCAACGGCATCATCGAGATGGGCTCGGACCTTGGCGTCTTGAGCTGTCGTTGCCACGGGGTGGACCGAGACACTTTCAGCCAGCTGCGTTAGAGCTTGCAGAAAGGGTTCATAGATTTCTTCTTCGACATAAACACGTTCGATCGAGGCACAATTCTGGCCGCTGTTGCTCATTGCTCCCCAAAGAATTCCCTGAGCAGTGCGAGACAAATCGCAATCAGCCAACACCAGCGCAGCATCCTTGCCGCCCAGCTCAAGACTCACCGTTTTGAGCTCCTGAGCGCATCGCGTTGCAACAATGCGTCCCGTCTCGACGGAACCTATAAAGATCACGTGGTCCGACGCATCAACCACAGCCTCTCCTGCGTCTTTAGCACCATGGACCACAGTCAACAGACCACTGGGCAGGAATTCATTGAAAATAGAAGCAATGAGGTCACCCGTTGAAGGAGTGACTTCACTCGGCTTAAAGAGCACGGCGTTGCCTGCAAGAAGGGCAGGGATCAGCGAACGCAAGGGAAGTGCGACCGGATAATTCCAGGGGGTAATGAGGCCGACGATCCCCTTCGGTTCGTACCGTAGTTTTGCCAACTTCCCCGGAAACTTCAGAGAGGAAAGGCTGACCTTTTCGTCACGCAAATACTTTCTGCCCTCACCGGTCCAGTAGGTAAAGAGATCCACATTGGGAATGAGATCTGCAAACCAAGCATCTACCTGACTTTTCTGTGTTTCTTCACAGACGCGGGCAACGATTGTTTCGGCCCGACCTGCGAAACTTTCTCCGATGGCTCGAAGTGTCTCGCAACGCTCTTCGATGCTTAGGGACGCCCACTGGCTTTGTGCAGCGCGTATGCCATCCGTGTGGAGCTTGATCTCACTCATGAATCCCTCTTCATCACCCCATAGAGGAGAAGCTTGGCCATCTGATCGGCAACATCTTCACTACTCATCATCAATTCCTCGCCCAGTGACTGGTCGAGCATAACCTCTTCCAAGCCAAAATAGAGAAAGAGGTCAAACATGCACCGCACCATGATAGCGGGGTGAACACCGGACAGTTGATTCTTCTCCGTTCGGTGGCTCAGTAAATCCGCCGATGTACTCGAAACCAGCTTACGAAAGGTTTGTATGATGTGCTTGACGTTCTTCGCTTGAAACTCAAGAACGTCTAAGTAGACGAGTTTGAAAAAATCACGATGTTCTCGGACCGAATGGAAAATAGTGGCACCAATATCGCCAAGGTTTTCGGGAAAAATCGGATCTTTGAAGAGTTCGCTAATTGTTGCGAGGGCACGGGGAGCCTCTTGGTCGTGAATGAGTGCATTGTAGATATCTTCTTTGGAATCAAAGTGGTGGTAGATCCCACCCATCGACACTTTTGCTTCCTTGGCAATATCTCGAAGGTTTGAACCGTTGTAACCCTTAGACAGGAAAAGCTTTCGCGCTGCTAAAAGGATGCGCTCTTGTATACCGGGTTCCGTGCTGCTCATCGGCGCGATTTTAACCCCGGGAACCACTAGGAGGTCAATACAGGACGGATGATTTAGACGATGTCTTTTATGTCCCTCTACTTGAAGTTACCCCCAGCCAGTCGCTATGGTTCGTATTGAGGGGCACTGAGGTTAAAGGAATGAAAAAAACAATCAGCGTGCCAGCGCTGTTGATGTGGTCACTGCTACTTGGATGCCCGGATGTGCCGCTCACACCCATTGATGCGATTCCCTCCGATATCATCGAGGACGGGGGTGATGTGTTCATTCCGCTCGAGTTGGATCGGATCCTTGAGTCCGTGGGGGAGCCGGAAGGCGGAGAGCGCGTCTCGCTCTATGGCTCTGGGTTCACAAAGGGAGCGACCGTTCTTTTTGGGAAAAACGAAGCCACAGGCGTCCTTGTCATGGACGAGTCACAGATCAACTGTGACGTTCCTGCTAGCGAGCCGGGTCTTGTCGATGTGCGCGTCATCCTAAAGGACGGTCAGGAAGCTGAATTGCAAAGAGGCTACCTCTATCGAGGCCCGTTGGAGTTGAGTTCGGTGAGTCCCGGAGAAACGTCCAGCAGAGAGGAAACCCTCATTCGTGTCAAAGGTGCTTTTTTCGACGAAACGACGCGAATCCTTGTTGGCGGACGACTCCTCCGGAATTCGACGCTGATCGATGACGAAACCATCGAAGGTGTGGTTCCTGCACGACTGCAAGGTCACTCGGGGCTTGTCGATGTCATCGCCTCGAACGGTTTCGAACAGCGAAGTTTGAGAAACGCGTTCAGATTCCTCGATGACCTGCATGTCGCCTGGGTGGCGCCGCCTAGCGGAAAGGCAAAGGGGGGGTCTACCGTCACGCTCTACGGAGGAGGTCTGAGTGGAGACACGGTCGTCACAATCGGCGGAAAACAAGCTGAAACGCTCATCAAAGGGAATGGCAATACACTGACAGTCAGAGTGCCTCCCTTAGCGCCTGGACAATGGGACATCGAGGTCACAAACGGTGGAGAAACCCGCATCCTCGAAAACGCCTTCATAGGCTATGAACATGCCGACCAACCGGGGCCCATCGAACTTCTAGGTGCATGGCCATCCACGGGGCGTAGTGCCGGCGGAACGGCCGTTGCTCTCACTGTCGTGGGGCTTCCATGGAGCGGTGCTGCTCAAGGTCTCACCGTCGAGGTCAATGGCTCGGTGGCCGAGGTCATCGAAGTCAATGCGCTAGAGAGCCTGGTTGTTATCGACATGCCTCCTGGACCTCAGGGCGGCGCTATCATTACGATTTCCCGCGACGGTCAATCCGCTACCCGTGACGATGTCTTTTCCTACGAGGCGGGACTAGAGATCGCCAAAATCATCCCTTCCAGCGGACCGCTCAAATCGGATGACCTCGTCGTCATTGAGGGTCAGGGTTTCGAAGGTGGGATCGAAGTACTCGTCGGTAATCAGATCGCGGAAGTGCAGTCGATTAATCCCGAGGGTACCCGCATGAACATTCACATGCCCGAAAGCGTGCCCGGAATGGAAGATGTACAACTGCGCGTGAAGGGTAAGCATACGATTGCCAATGCGGGTTACCACTTTCTTCACTCCGGGACGAAACGAATCCTAGCCCTCTCTCCGCCCGACGGAGCCCAGGCTGGCGGCCGTATCCTCAGAGTGCATGGTGAAGGACTCTCGTCGTTTGGCAGCACACTACACATCGGTAAAAACCCCATACCTGACGTGTCTGTGATTGACGATTCAACCTTGCTGGTGCGTTCGCCAGCAGGGGAAATCGGGTCCATGAACGTCGATGCGGGAACGTTTGGGTTGATGGCTATGGTGTACCAGCTTTTCGATCCCGGGTCGCGATACGGTGGCACCCAAGGTGGAACCATTCCCGAAGCACTCAACGTCACTGTACTCGACATGGCAGAGCGTCAACCGGTACCGGATGCGTTTGTCATTCTGTGGGACGACTTGGGAACCCCCTACCAGGGACTTACGGATAAACGCGGCCAGATCACCTTTTCAGACACCGGATTTGGCCCTCCGCAAATGGTCACAGCCGGTAAAGACATGCACACGACTGCAAGTGTGGTGGACTTCGACGCGCGGAACGTGACGCTCTTCCTGTATTCCTTCGAGCCCAGCCCACCGGGTGACGGAGATCCACCACCCGTAGAACCTGTTCCAAACAGCGCAATACGAGGAGAGGTCACCGGATTAGACAAGTATATCGTCCTTCCTCCAGGTCAGTGCGATGGGATCGCCGCTGATCTCTCCGGCACGCTGTGTAAGACGTGTGTTGACGATTCGGATTGTGAAGGCGAAGACTCTCGATGCTTGGACCTTGGTGACCAAGGCAAACGATGCTCGATAGCGTGTACTACCGACGCTGATTGCCCAGCAGAATTCGTTTGTACAGGGATGGGGTTTGGAGCCATCCAATGCGTTCCGCGGCCCGGAGAGAAGAAAGCATTCTGTGCCTCGACCCAACGGAGCGTCTTCTCGTACGAGGCACCCGGTAGCTTTCCAGCCGAGCCGGAAGAGGAAGAGGAACCCCCAAACCCTGATGCGGAACCCGCGGACCCAATCACGGGGCCCGAAGGCGTCTTTACCGACAGTGACTCCCTCTACGAGCTAAAAACAAGACCGGGAGAGCAAGCGATCGTTTGCTTCGGGGGATACTTAGAAACGAATGAAAATACGGGTAAGAGTACCTTTGTACCACTTCGGATGGGGGTAAGAAGACATGTCTTCGCCGAGCCGGGTCAGCCCATCAGCGCACAGGATGTTCGACTGGATATTCCTCTCGACAGAACCATGCGCGTTCGGCTTGACGGTGCTCCCACGGAGCCTGGAGAAGCCGACCGTCACGGCATCGATATGTACCTGGATTTCGGAGCGGATGGGGTGTTTCGCATGCCACAAAGGGGTTTCGCAGTTGGAAGCAATGAGTTTTCCTTCGAACATTTCCCCACTAAGTTTGAAGACAGTCTCTACGACGTCACCTACAGAGCCTATGCGCGGGCATTCACGAAAGAGACAGAAGAAGGGTTGGCCAACGATGCGTCACACGTGCTGATGCGAGACATCGATACGCTGAACCGAGACACCGTCTTTGAAATCGTTGGCCAAAACGCCCTTCAAACCCAGTACGGTATCAATACCGACGTACACGGAATCCACGGTGTGGGGCAGCGATTATGGGCGGCCGCCGATCGCGGACAGATACTAGTCTTCGATGGCACATGGTGGGGCCTCCAACAAACTCCCACGAAAGATGCCCTTCGCTCGGTTTGGGCGCGGACCGAAGAGGATATCATTGCCGTGGGCGATAACGGCACCATTCTACGCTCGCAGGGAATCGTTTGGAGCCAAGAGGTCACGCCTCAAGACTTATCCGATGTCCAATGGTGGCACGTACACGGGGTCGGCTCCAAATGGTGGCTTTCGGGCGATGCGGGTCTGTTCGCTTACGACGGAACGACCTTCACCAAGCTTCTCTCGGACGAAGATGGGCGCCCTCAGCATATCCGCGGGATTTGGTCCGGTGGCGCTGAATCAGCGTGGATTGTCGGTGAGGGTGGATTGGTCCGGCGATGGACTTCGACGGGGTTCGAGAGCTTCGACCGACCGGGTGGTGATTTGCTGGCTGTCTCTGGTCTCAACAACTCCGACATGTGGGTGGTCGGTGAGAAGGGGCGCATCCTTCACTGGGATGGCGCGGACTTCTTTGAATACCTTCCAATAACGCGGGATACGCTGCGCGGTGTACATGTCGTCGATACGAACAATGTTTGGGCCGTCGGCGATTCCGGCACAGTTCTCCACTGGAACGGCCAAACTTGGTCGCTCCATGCCTCAGTTGAACATATCGATTTTCAAGCTGTTGGCGTCACAAATCAGGGCAAAGTGCTGGTGGGCGGGCTGCCTGTCCTGATCGTGGGTCCTTTCCTTCCAATCCCAGAACCGGTTAACCCGACAGGCCTCGGTCAATTCATGGGTAGCCCAATCAGTTGGAAGGTAGGAGAAGGTGCAACTCCAACGATGACGCTTGTTGGTTTAGCCGAAGTCAGTGGCTTTCCCTTCTGGTGGCTCTTCGTCGACGGAGCCCGTCGGCATGTTCCCCTACCCGACCTAAACGCTGCTTGGGGATTGATGCCGATATGGCCGGGTGATGGCTTCCTCAGACTTACCAGCTTCTACATTCCGGATGGCAGTATCAACGAGTTCGACTACGGAATAGTCAGCCAAAACTCGTGGCGCTCATGGGCCATCGTCGATTTTCCGGTAACCTGGTGGTAATGACGATGCGAAACGACGTCTTGGGCCCTCGGTGGTTGAGCACATGATTCTTGTTCGACCAGCATCAACAAGGGATTGGCATGCGGTTGGTACGCTCGTCCAAGAGTCAATCTTCGAAGCCCCATCATCGCTCTATGGCTTCGAAGACCTCCCAGCAGATCCCTTGAAGCTGGGTCAACAGTTAATCCGAAGCGGGGATAGCACAATTGCGGCCTCCTTTGTTGCAGAGACGCACCTTGGTCTCGCAGGCTTGTGCCAGGTGCTTTACGGCGAATTCCAGCGTTGTAGCCACGCGGGTCTTCTCACGCTTCTTGTGCATCCGGCCGGTCGAAATCAAGGCGTTGGACGAGAACTCTTACGTGAAATTGAGACACGATTTCGCGACGATCCAACGATCGGCAAAGTCACGGTACAGGTCGCTGAACGAGATCTGGAACTCATGCACTTGGTCAAAAGCGAAGGGTGGAGGCTTGAAAGAGTGTGCCCCAACGCACTTGATATTGGGCGACATAAGGTCGCTCTTCACCACTATGCTCTCGATCTCGAGTCAGAAGGTGCGTAAACTTCCTCCAAAACCGATCACTGAGGAAGACTTGGCGGTATCTCATGTGTTAGTCTTGAGGGACAGGTCGGTCTGACGGAAAGAAAAGTATGCAAAACTGTCGCCCTTGGGGCTGGATTCTAGTTTCGCTCGTGCTGCTCGTAGGCGGGTGCACAGAAGCAAAGACAAACGGATCGACATCGGACGTATCCGTAAGCGCAGACGGCGTAGCAGCCGACTCGTCAATCACGGTCGATACCACGGCTCCCATCGATCTTGGTCCTGTGGACACGTACGTCCCGGAGCCAGGAGAGTTTGGATGGCCCTGCAGCAGTAACGACGATTGCTACAGCGGCTGGTGCGTTGTCACGCCGGACGGACAAATTTGCACAAAAACCTGCGAAGAAGACTGCCCAGCGAATTACGAGTGCCGGCCTTTGCTGACGGAAGGCGACCCCGTCTACATGTGTCTTCCGAAGTGGATGCATCTTTGTGACCCGTGCACGGACACAAAAGATTGCGCTGGTGAAGGCTCCGATACGGGTCATTACTGCCTCGATCTTGGTCCGAAGGGTAAATTCTGCGGCGGAGACTGCTCCTCAGATGGTGAGTGTCCGTCAGGCTATGACTGCAAGAAAGTACCGGTCGGGGGTGGCCTAATCGCTGAACAGTGCGTACCTGCGACGGGTGTGTGCGAATGCTCTACGCTTGCTATCCAATCACAACTGAAAACCACCTGCGTCGTATCGAACGACAAAGGAACCTGTGTCGGTGCACGGATGTGCACAGTCGACGGCTTAAGCGACTGTGATGCAACCGAGCCGATCGACGAGGTATGCAACGGTCTTGATGATAACTGCGACGGTGCCACAGACAACATGCCGGCCGACTACGTGTGCTACAAGACAACAAATGAAGGCACCTGTTCTGGTGTTGGGACATGCATTGGTGGCGTGGAGATTTGTGATGCGCCCGATGCCAGTCCAGAGGTGTGTGACGGTGTCGACAATGACTGCGATCTTGAGGTCGATGAGGGATTCCTCGACACCGATGGAGACGGCATGTCCGACTGTATCGACGAAGATGACGATAACGACACCCTACCCGACGTGTCCGATAACTGCCCGGTCAATGCCAACCCCGATCAAACCAATACAGACGGCGACAACCAGGGCGATGCATGCGACGAAGATGACGATAACGACTCGACCCCAGATGCTATCGATTGCATGCCTCTGGACCCGAACGTCCATCAAGCAGCCATCGAGAAATGCGACGGTGTCGATAATGACTGCAACGGTGTTGTCGACGACAACCTCTGTGACGACGGCAACAATTGCACCATCGATTCATGCAACGGCGACGGAAGCTGCGCCCATACGCCCGACAACCAAGCACTGTGTGACGATGGAAGTATTTGTACTCAAACCGACAAATGCATCGATGGTGTCTGCCAAGGTCTCAACCCGATCATCTGCAACGACAACAATGAGTGCACGGACGATACCTGCGACCCTGTGGCGGGATGCCTAAGCTCGTTCAACACGGCAGGCTGCCAAGACGGTAGTGAATGCACCGAGAACGACACCTGTAAGAACGGTGTGTGTATGCCAGGGCCACAGAAAAACTGCGATGACGGCAACCCATGCACATTCGACCAATGCTTCCCTCAGAAGCAAGGTGGATGCGATCCTCAACCAACCAATGAGGGCCAGTTCTGCGCCAAAGACGGGCTCAACCAGTGCCAATCGGCAAAATGTGTCAATGGGAATTGCGAAACAATTGGACAGGCCGGGCAGGTGTGTTCGGAAGAAGTCGGGTTCCTCATCTGTAAGGAAGACGTCCCGGGAGTCTGCAATGCGCAGGGTAAATGCACACCGACCAAAGGGTCTTGCCAGTGCACCAGCCCATGTGGCTCATTCTGCATATGCTGTTTGGGTACGTCCCTTTGCCTTGATTTCCTCTTCAACTAGGAAGCACCGCGTGAATAAACTCGCGAAGTTTCTCGAGATGAAAGAACGGTTTCCACAAAGTGAGATGCCGCGCTGGAGTATTGCAACGTACTACGAGGAGAACGAGCAGTACGAAGAGGCGATCGCCGAATTCCTAGAGTTAGTCGAACTGAAGCCCGACTACTGCGTTGCCTTTCTTCATTTGGGCTCATGCCTCATTGAGGAGGAGCGCTTTGAGGAAGCCATTAAAGCTCTCGAGCAGGCACATGCACTGGCGTTAGAGCAGAGTCACGATGCACCGCGTATCGAGGCTGAAATGCTTCTTGAAAATGCGAGAGAAGAGCTCGAAGACCTCTAGGGCTCGATGGACTGTACGCCCATGTAGGGCCACAAACATCGAGGTAAATCGATACCGCCATCTGGACGCTGATAATGCTCCAAGAGAGCCATAATTGTTCGGCCTACTGCCAACCCACTGCCGTTGATCGTGTGAACAAAACGCGGTTTTGCACCTTCTTCAGGTCGGTAGCGAATATTGGCTCGACGAGCCTGGAAGTCTCCAAAATTCGAGCAACTGGAAATCTCTCTCCAGCAATTTTGACCCGGTAGCCAAACCTCAAGGTCATAGCATCGCTGAGCAGAGAATCCGATGTCTCCGGTGCAGAGTTCCATCACTCGGTAGGGTAAACCTAAGAGCTGTAGGACTTTCTCAGCGTGGCCTGTGAGTTCCTCATGGGCTGCTTCTGATGTCTCAGGAGCTACGAACTTTACCAACTCCACCTTCTGGAACTGATGGAGGCGGGTGAGTCCCTGCGTGTCTCGACCATAGGAACCTGCTTCCCGTCGGAAGCAGGCACTAAAGGCTGCATAGGATGTGGGGAGATTCTCCCCATCCATAATCTGTCCACGATGCACGTTAGTGACCGGAACTTCCGCCGTTGGAATGAGGAATAGATCGTCCGATTCGGCCCTGAAGGAATCCTCTTCAAACTTAGGTAGCTGTCCTGTTCCGGTCATCGATTGTCGAGTCACTAGGAAAGGAGGAAGGAGCTCCTGGTATCCGTGCTCTTCCGTGTGCAGGTTCAGCATGAAATTCCAGAGCGAACGCTCCAATCGCGCTCCTAATCCTCGATAGAGTGCGAATCTCGAGCCTGACACACGAGCGGCTGACTCAAAATCGAGGATATTCAATCGCTCACCAAGCTCTTGGTGTGTTGAAAGTCCGACCGATGGCCTTGGATCTCCCCAAGAGCGTACTAAACGGTTGTCACTCTCATCCCGTCCGTCAGGGATATCATCGTGAACCAGGTTCGGAAACTGGAGTAAGAGATCCTCCAATTGAGTCGAGAGCTCCTTCGTTTCTTGGTCCAAGCCTTTGACTTGAGCCGAAAGCTCTTTCAGTTGAGCACGAGCCGTGTCCCGCTGCGCAGGATCTCCGCCCTTTCCAAAGGCGGACGATAGTTCCTTTTGCTGGTGTCTAAGTTGTTCAAACTGGCTCAACGTATCTCTGCGCCGATTGGCCAATTCAATCAACTCATCGAACGAGGCATCCGACTGGCGTCTTTTCAAACGCCGATTAGCACTATCTGGATCCTCAAGTATGGCTTTGATATCGAGCATCGTCTTGCCTATTCCGCTGCTGGTGTTGGCCCGGTGGTATTCGAAGAAGCTGCCTCTTTACCCTTGTTCGCGCTCTTCGCCACAGTCTTGGCCTTCGAAGTCCCGGCGGCGGCTTTCGCTTTTTTTGCTGGGCTCTTCGCGGTTGCCTTCTTGTCAGCCGAACCGGCTGCTTTAGCGCGTGCTGGCTTCTTCGTCTCAGCGCCTTCCTTGGTCTCAGCTTTCTTTGTCACAGACTTTTTCGCTGGAGCTGCAACCTTCGCCTCTGCCGGCTTGTTCTCTTTGGATACCGGTTTACCGGAAGATGACTCGGAAGCTTTGGTCTTAGCGGCCTTCGGCGCAGATGATGTAGGCGCACCACGTAAGTCAATGACACCGCCAACCTTTGGGAGCGACACCTTTTTGGGAGCTTCTGGTTTGGGAGCGGCGAGTTTTTTTGCACGAGGCTTGGCTGGCTTCTTGGCATCATCAGAAGTAGCTGCCTTCGCGGGCGCAGCATTTGTTTTCTTGTCAGACTGCGGTGCAGCCTTAGCTGCCGTCTTTTTGACCTCGGAGTTGGCGCCATCATTTGTTGCCTTAGCGTCAGTAGGCTCTTTCCTACCTCTTCCACGGCCGCCACGGCCCGTTCCTCTGGCCTTGTTGGTCTCGCTGTTTCGCTCAGGTCTTGAGGTGCTTGCGGCTTTGTTTGATGGCTCAGAGCCAGAAGTCGCTGCCGCATCCTGACCTGCATCTACACCTTCGGTTCGTACCTCAGATGCACCCTGACGACGCCCCTTACCCCGACCTCGACGGCGGCGGCGTGACGATGAGCCCGGCTTGGCTGACGAACTTTCCTGATTAGCAACTGCCTTCTTTTGCTCGGGTGAACCACTGTCGGTGACTGGCGCCGGACGCGTTCGTGCCCCTCTCTTTGACGAACGGTTCTTGTTTCCGCCCCGCTCTTTAGACTGTTGACGTGGCTTATCTTGGCGCTTGTTGTTGCGACCACGACGTTTCTTACCCTCGGGTTCAACAGGCTTGCCAAAGAGTAGTGATTTGAAAAACCCTACGATGCCACCTGTTCGCTCAACGACAGCAGGCGCTTCGTGAATGACGGTGATCGAACCTTTACGGGGATCCACATTGCCAAGTTTGAGTTTTTCCTCAACAGCAATTTCGGCGCGTTCTCGTACCTCTGTTTCAACGATATTACGCTGCATCTCTTGAATCATATCCGCTTCGATCTTGCGGTATAGCTCTCGGTACTCATCCGTGTTGAGGGAGACACCGCGTGCGCCAGCGGCGGCAGTCATGAGATCGTCTCCTTCCTCTAATTCCTTCTTTTCGACTTCTGATCGAACAAGGTCGAAGGTCTGAACCATTCGACGCGGTCGCTTGCCCTTCATCGGACGAGTTAGCAATTCAACATACGCTACCGTCGGTGCACAGTCCGGATGACCGTGAACTTCGATCGTCGTGTTGGACTCCACTTCGAGATCAAGCAGATCGCGACGCTTTCGGTTTAGGACGTAGTTCGCAATGCTTACCGGCATTTGGGCCGATGCATGAAGATAGTTCCCCCGAATGACCGTCTCTTTAAGGCGCCGGAGTAGGTATAGCGCACTCGATTCTGTAGAGCGTAATTTGCCAGTACCTCCACAATGGCTGCACGTGTCGAAACTCCCCTTCATGATCGAGGTCTTGAGCCGTTGCCGACTAATTTCCATCAGGCCAAAATCACTAATTCGGGTGAATTTTACCTTCGCCTTATCCTCGGCAAAGCTGTCACGCGCACGCTTCTCAACCGCGCGAATGTTGTCTTTATCCCGCATGTCGATGAAGTCGACGATTACAAGACCACCCAAATCACGAATTTTGAGCTGCCGTGCTATCTCGGTTGCAGCTTCAAGATTTGTCTTGAGTGCTGTCTTCTCAATATCGTCCGTTTTGACCCTTCCGGAGTTGACGTCACATGCAACCAACGCCTCCGTTTGGTCAATGACTAGATACCCTCCCGAAGGCAGATCAATACGACGTGCAAATATATCGTCGATTTGATCCTCAATTTGGTATCGGCTGAAAAGGGGCGTTGGATCGCTGTAATGACGGATTCTCAGACGCATCTCTGGCATCAAGATGCGGCAAAAGTCCTGAATCTCTTCGACGGTTTCCTGATTGTCGCAAATGATCTCTTCGAGATCGGCGGTCGCATAATCTCGTATAAACCGAAGCGCAATGCTGCGTTCCTGGTGGATTAAACCAGGATCTTTGAGTGACTTGAATTTGTCGTCCAAGCTCTTCCAAAGACGCCTGAGATAGCTCAAGTCGGACTCGAGGTCGACTTGTGGACGTTCTACACCGGCTGTTCGTATAATGACGCCGAAGCCATCGGGTACATCGAGGCCATCCACTACATTCTTCAAGCGTTGACGCTCTTCTCCGGGAAGACGACGTGAAATGCCCGTTTTGCCGCTTTCGGCCATCAGCACCAGATAGCGACCAGGAATGGAGATATACGTCGAAAGGCCTGCACCTTTGCTTCCGATTTCATCCTTCATGACCTGAACCATGAGTTCTTGGCCATTGTGCAGGATGTCCTGGATCGGAACCTTCATGCCCCGAACCTTTTCCGGATAATAATCGGGATGGATTTCACTTACGGGCAAAAAGCCTTGCTTTTCTGCTCCGTAATCCACGAAAGCAGCTTGCAGGCTAGGGTTCACGCGGTGAACCACCCCTTTGTAAATGTTGCCTCGAGCCTGGTCGAGGGAGGCAGTATCGATTTCCAAATTGGTGACCGTTCCCGAAGAAACTAGCGCTACGCGCGTCTCCTCAACGGCCACATTTATTAATAGTTTTTGTGCCATGCGGCTGTGCTCCTTGTGTCGGAACAGACCACCACACGATCGAAGCGCATGCTTGCATTCGTCTTATAGATTCAATCCTGAGCGTGACATTGCACGCGATCGCTCATCCCGCTTAGCAAAGCGTGTTGGGATGACCGCCTGAATGTTTTGCTGTGGAATCTAAATGGCCGAAATGGCTCGCGCGCTCTCTCGTCGCGTCAGCTTGTTCCGTATCGTCGGTCGGCGTTGATAGACCATCGCTATCATCTTTCGCATCCATCGCTCGAGGTGGATGGGTATCACTGCCGTCTCCGACTTTTAAGTCGTGTTGGTCCATGTCCTTCGTGTGTGTATCCGCCACAGAGTCAGCGTCACCGTTCTCAGTATCTGCGAGATGGCTATCCGGCGTTGTGGGGACTTCGGGTTGGGGCCCAAGATCACCTATCGGCTTGCACGGCTCTCCGCCCGTGCCCGAAGGGCACACCTCTTCACCACCGCAATGCACCGAAAAGAGCATCGTGAGGATTAATAGGGTCCACAGCCAGCGAGGAATCATCCTCGAATTGACTTCATGAGCCGGCCGTTCAATCCACGCTGATTCAGAGGTAGAAACACGCTGAATTGTGGCTGAAATCGATGACGGCTTCATCAAGTGACCTGGCTCGCAGGGGATCGTACGCAAGTAGTTGATCTGGGGTTTGTCCGTTTGGATGCGAATGGAGTCGTCAAGTCCCAAGGAGGGACGAGCAACGGCGGGACACTACGTTAAATGATCGACGTGTGTCAATAATGCCGGGGCAGAAGTAAGTTTCGACGGTGTAAACGAGGCCGTAGACTGTCCTCCGATGTTCTGCATTCCGGTAGGTTGCTGCTCACTTCTTTGACGAACGAGACTTGCTGTCGGTTGAACTCGACACAGAAGATTCTTCGAGGGGTGGATGTTCGATCACCTGTGCGGTGTAGGACCGTTGTGAATCCATACGCTGTCTCGCCTCATCGAGGGAGAGCTTCACGAGTTCACCGAGGTCGTCAACGATAGGGCGGAGTTTTTCCATCACCTCAAGTTGGAGATCAGCAACTTTTTGCATGGTGTCGCCCACCTGCTCAAAACGCTCCATCACGCCATTGGCTCGGTTCAACAACATCTCTCGCCCGCGATCCGACGGACTCCACTCCGCCACGACAGTTAACATACTATGTAATGCGGTTGTGCGTTTGCTCGGATGACGACTCGAATGATCCTTTTTCATGGGCACCAGCCTAGACCAAACAACCTTTGTTCGAGGATCTTTTTTCGATCGACATTTTTTCTCACCTTGGTGACGCATTTTGTCACCACACAAAAACAACAGCAATTACATTAACTTAACGGAAGCACAGTCTGTAAACCTTCCTTTTACGGCGTCCCATTTACGTCCACTGCATTTTTTGTCAGAATCTCCATATTCGCATATGGTCAGTTCGATTTGACCTTTTCGTGAAAGTTGGCAAGCTATTTGCAGTCAACCTGACATCGGAAACTTTTGGTGGGTAGTTTCGCTCACTAATCTGAAGCAGTAATTGGACTAAATAGAGGATTATTCAATGTTAATGCGTCTGCGTTCGAGCCGAAGCGGTTTTACGCTAATCGAGCTCATGATTGTTGTGGCCATTCTCGCCATTTTGGCGGTTGTGGCTGTACCGGCCTTCATCAAATACATGCGTCGAGCGAAAACCACTGAAGCTATTGACCAGTTAGACAAAGTCTACAAGGGTGCTTCGGTCTATTACTCGACACCACACGTTCTCGACACTGGACAAAAAGTTCCATGCCAGTTCCCTGCGAACCAAGGTGTGACACCAGTTGAAGGAACCTGCTGCTCCACGGGTGGTCTCGGTGGTCCTGATAACAACCAGGATGATCGATGCGACTCGAATCCCGCTGTGTGGGATGAGGCAGTGTGGTCATCACTGAGCTTCCAGATGAACGACGAACACTATTTTGTGTATGCGTTCGACTCGGAGGGCACGCTCAAGGAAGCAAACTTCCGAGCGACGGCCAATGCGGACCTTGACTGCGATAGTATCCAGTCGACGTTCCAGCGGATCGCGTTCGGTGACGAGCAAGCTAACTTCGCGGAGTGCGCACTCCACGGTGCTCCAGCTATGTTCGTTGACCAAGAGACCGAGTAGTCTCAACGTCCAATGCTTTGAAGGGGCAGCCTTAGGGCTGCCCCTTTTTTTGTGTCTTCGGCCGAAAATTGATTTCGTCTGGCTGTGAAAGGGCTAAAAACCTTGACGCATGTCACCCCTGGATCATAGCGTCCTTGTGTTTTAGATCTCATCTTGGGGGCTCAAGATTATGAAAGTGAAGAAGAATACTCGGGTTTACCTTCACTACCGAATGTGTACCTCGAATGGACGAGAGATTGACTCGACCATTGGTACCGATCCTCTCGAATTCGTTTGTGGACGTGGTGCACTCGTCCCAGGATTTGAAAAGGAAATCATGGGTATGGAACCTGGAAGCCGAAAACAGTTTGTTGTTCAAGCTGAGGACGCTTATGGCGCACGTGATGAAACCCGTGTGAAACGGCTACCACGCGCTGGTTTTCCGGGTGATGTAACCTTGGAAAAAGGGCAGCACTTTAGCTATCGGTCGACAAAGGGTACGGAAATGTACCGTGTCTGCGAGGTAAACGATGATTCCATCGTTGTCGACTCGAACCACCCGCTTGCAGGTGAACACCTTCACTACGATGTAGAGATCGTCGCAGTTCAAGACGATTCCGCGGATACGCCGAAGAAAGCCTAGGATTCCAGGCTGTTGGCAGCATGAGCATCAGCGCTTCGCCAGTACTCGTCTCTAGGTTTCCCTTGTAACAGGGCTGCCGTAACGTCTCATAAGCGTGGTCTGAGCTTGGTTAACGATATGACCAGACTCCGTGATCACGTCTTGTCTATTGGCAAGATCAGCGAGGCTGGTTCCATGCAGAATCGTCTCAATCTTTTCTTTCACGCCGATCAGGAATTCTTTGATCACACAATGATCGGGACCCACGTGAATAGTGCATGGCATGTCCAGAATACCTTCAACGCAGGTCAGTTGACCTTCTAGGCATCCGATAATCTCTCCTACTGTGATCTCAGCACTCGCCCGTGCGAGTGCATGACCTCCGCTCGGTCCACGAGCACTGCGAATCAGACCCGCTGCCCGTAGCTGAATCAGGATTTGCTTCAGGTAATGCGGTGGTATCGCCTGAGCCTCGCTGATTCTCTGAGCGTGCAGATAGTCTGTCCCCCCACCTTGTTTCATGGCGAGATATAGCATCGCACGAAGTCCGTACTCACCTTTGGTCGAAAGCTTCAAAGAATGACCCTTGCTATTCATGATCCCAATATCGACTTGTAGACGGTAATGCAGGGGCTTCTATCGCGTCAAACGTTGGGAAAGGAACTTATGGCTCAAGAGAGGACGATAAATAACGTTTAAGCTCTCTCCAAGGGAAAGCTACGGTCGGGTCGCTTGCTTCCAAATCGATATGGAAATGGCCCAAGAGTCCTTTTGCCTCGTGTGGTTTGGACACAACGGTTGTGAGAACACGACCAAACTCATCTTCGGGTAGCTCCAAATTTAAATTCGGAAGAAGAGCTAGAAGTCCAGCCACTAGTTTGTTGAGGCTTCGGCGTTGTGCCGGTGTGTAAGACCAATGTACGACCTTAACGCCGTGTCTTTCGAGCGGGGCGCTACGGGCTCGTTTCTCGCGAGGTTTGCGTGATTCAACCATCGGGTTAACCAACGTCACGGAAATTGAACGACGGGATATGCTTGGAACCCCACAATGCTTAGCCTCAAGGGCGAGATCGAGCGTCTGGAAAATCCGTCCGTCTGTATCGATCAGAAAATGGGTGGATGCGTTTTGAACAGCTGACGCGTAGAAAAAATCATCTGCAGTCGCTGTCTGACTGTCCTGAAAAACCAACGTATCGAGGGTTCGTTGAAGCTGAGTGAGGTCGTCCTTAGCAAGGATCTTGCCCGCCGCGTCTTGCCGCGTTTTGAAAGGACGCTTTAGGGTTGCTTTTCCCCCCTCTCTGACGCCCTCACGGACTTTTTGTCCTTCCCACTCAAACTCGTATCGATAGCGCTCAGCGTTTACCGGCATGGGGGCGGGAATCAAACGCTCAGCAACCGTCAATCGGGTCGCCGAGTGCTCTCCCCGGCGTTTGGTAACAACACCCTCAGCGTGCTTGATACCAAGTAAAGCCTCCGGATGATCTTTCTCCTGGTCAAGGATAGATCGAAATAGGTCTCGAGCCTTCTGGCTATCACCCTCAAAGAGGGACCTGAAGCCAGCTTTAAGATCCCGCTCAACGAGGAGTTCTCCTTCTGGCTCACAGCGAGGCATTCCGGTAGGAGGCTCTTCAGCCTCACATGCGCTAAGACTCAAGAAAATAAGGATCGCTAGGGAACAAACCCTCATGACACATCCAACCCCATAGGAATGAGATCGATACTCACGTCGTCGAGATACACCTCGCGTTGCAATAGTCCCTCACGCTTAAATCCCCGCGATTCGTAAAGTCTTAGGGCGTTTGTATTTCCTTCGAAGACCTTAAGACTTACCCGCTTCATGATTCGGTTCTGACGTACCCAGTCGAGAGCTGTGTCCAAAAGGCGTGAACCAATTCCCTGGCCCCAGTCCCACCTATCGACTCCCATTCCGAGCGTGCATGCATGTGCTGTTCTAATGGTTCGTCCACCGAGCAGCGTGACACTTCCAACAACCCTTTGGTACCGAGGCCGTCCTGACCTAAGGACAAGGAGGCATAAACTGTTGTCCCAGGACCGAAATCGTTCCAAGAGCTTAAACTGCTGCTCGGTACTTGGTAGCGCGTCCTGAGGTGATTGGAGCATGTAAGGAGTCTCCGAACAGATACGCGTTAAATGCGCCAAATACTCATCTGTGTAGCGACCCTGAGCTTCAACAATACGGTATGACTCGCCGCGAGCATCAACACCTTTTACTGGAACAGAATGCGCGACCATTTATGCCCCAGACGACTCGTTAGTTGCTCTCTCGATGCGCTCGAACTTCAACTTCGAATCTCCATCCGAGAGCACTCGAATACCTCCTGCTCCCTTGAACTCGCCTGCGATGAGTTTGAGTGAGAGCGGATCCTCTACGAATTTGCGCAAAGCCCTCTTTACCGGTCTCGCCCCAAAGGCAGGATCGTACCCTTCTCGAGCCAAAAGCTGTGTTGCACCATCGCTGACCTCCAGAGATAGCCCCTGGAGCTGAAGCCGCGACGCCAGCTCACGCACGTGAATTCCGACAATTTTCGTGATGGCGTCCTGGTCTAGGCGGTTGAAAATGACAACTTCGTCAATTCGGTTGATGAGCTCTGGTCGGAAGAAGCCGCCGATAGCCTCTTGGACTTTTGCTCGCATGGTGTCTTCATCATCACCAACAGCATCAATGATCGCACCACTACCAAGGTTACTCGTCATGATGATGAGAGAGTTTTTGAACGAGACGGTACGCCCCATCGAGTCGGTCAGCCTTCCGTCGTCTAGAACCTGCAAGAGGATATCGAAAACCTCCGCATGAGCTTTCTCCACCTCATCCAAAAGAACAACCGTGAAGGGTCGACGGCGCACTGCCTCGGTTAGCTGTCCTCCCTCTTCGTAGCCAACATAACCAGGTGGAGCACCGACTAAGCGAGCAACAGCATGCTTCTCCATATACTCGCTCATGTCCAGACGCACCATCGCTGTTGGATCATCAAAAAGCATCTGCGCGACAGCTTTCACAAGATGTGTCTTTCCCACCCCGGTTGGACCGAGGAAGAGAAAGGAGCCAAGAGGACGATTCGGATCTTGAATCCCGGAACGGGAACGCCGAATCACGTTCGATACCGCCGTGATTGCCGTCGCCTGCCCAATGACCCTACGTGATATACGTTCCTCAAGTTTAAGGAGCTTCTCTACCTCAGATTCGGCGAGACGTGTTACGGGAATGCCGGTCCAAGCCGCTACAACCTCACCAATATCGTCTGAGTCCACGGCCTCCTTCACCCAACCACCTTGCGCTTCAAGGGCCTTGAGGCCCGCACTCGCTTGTTCCAATTCGGCACGTCGGGAAGGCAATTGACTGTTCTTTATCTCGGCGGCTTCGGCGTACTTCTGCTCACCCGTCAATCGCTCCACATCTCGTTGAAGACTTTCAATCGACTCGCTGGATTCACGGATTCGCGTCAGGAGATCGCGCTCCTTATGCCAGATTTGAGATTGAGCCTCGAAACGCTCACTCAATGAAGAGATCTCTGTATCCAACGCTTCAATCTGCTTTTTAGATCGAGCATTTGTTTCCCGCTCTAGTCCTTTCTTTTCGACTTCCAGCTGAGACATTCGGCGACGCAGTTCATCGATTTCTGCGGGTAAGGAGTCAGTTTCAAGACGCAAGCGACTGCACGCCTCGTCGATGAGATCTAACGCCTTGTCGGGTAGACATCGATCGGTCACGTATCGATCGGATAGTTTGACCGCCTGAACAAGTGCCTCGTCGTTAATCTTAACTCCGTGGTGGACCTCATAACGTTCCTTCACACCGCGCAAGATCGAAACCGTCGTTGCCGCATCCGGCTCTTCGACCAAAATGGTTTGGAAGCGACGCTCAAGGGCAGGATCTCGCTCGATACTCTGTCGATACTCTCGGGTCGTGGTGGCACCAACACAGTTCAACTCGCCGCGAGAGAGAGCAGGTTTAAGCATGTTGGATGCATCCATCCCACTTCCTTTTCCACCTCCTGCTCCCACAATCGTGTGGATTTCATCGATGAAGAGGATGATCTGTCCAGCCGCCTCTTTGACCTCTTTGAGGACATTCTTGAGCCGCTCTTCAAAGTCACCGCGAAGTTTTGCACCTGCGAGAATCGAACCCATATCCAATGTGAGGAGTTTACGGCCACGCAGCGAGTCAGGAACGTCTCCTCGTGATAACCGCTGAGCAAAACCCTCAATGATGGCGGTTTTCCCCACGCCGGGTTCACCGATAAGGACAGGATTATTTTTTCGGCGCCTACCCAGAATCTCCATGAGTCGACGAACTTCGTCTTCACGACCGATAACGGGGTCGAGATCTCCACGCTTCGCGCGGGCAGTCAAATCAGTGGCAAACCTATCCAAATAAGACTCGTTGCCTTCGACCTCGGGCCCTGCCGCCGTGCTCCCATCCTTGGTCGTTTGAGAGACGGGCTGGCCTCCCTTCTCCGGATTACTGACCCGCCGCATCGCTTTACTAACCTGAGATGCGGTCACGCCAGACCCTACCAGCGCTTCCTTTGCACGCGTTTCACCCACGCCGATGATCGATTGGATCAAGTGCCCAGTTGAAACGGCGGATGCGCCTTGTGTTCTTGCTGACGCACGCGCCACCTCAAAGATCCTCTTGAGAACAGGAGCAATGATGACTTTCTGCTGGCCCGTTACGCGAGGCATTGAGGAGAGTTCGTCGGAAAGAGCTTGATGCATCGTCGCGGTTTGGGTTCCAAGGTAGGACCAAATCCGCATCGCATGCGTATCATTTTGCTCGAGAATCGACGCTAACACTCGCTCCGCTGTTAATTGCGGATGCCTTTGCTTCGTCGCTTGTTTATTCGCATCTTCGATGATGCGTCTCGCCACATCCGTAAAGTCGTCAAACCGCATGCTCTCTCCAGTCGTTTAGACCGGGTACGACCATACACCGAAGTCTAGCGCTGAAAAAGTAGACTTCGACAGGTTGTAGGCGATGGGTGGTCTTCGTCTACGATGCCTGCGTTTTCGAGACGTAGGCCATCCGCAGTTGGTAGAGAACACCTTTGACGAGTTGATCTTCGTCATCGGTACGGTTACCTGCCGTCTTCTCATCCAACATCGAGATGATGTCGATGGTCTGCTTGGCCAAACCAAGATCCACCGGCGCATTCGTCCCTTCGGGTCCCTCTCCCAGGTGCATCATGACATTGGTAGCGAGGGAAACGATAAAGGTTGAAAAGTCGACAGTACCGAGCTCTTCAGACGCCATAAGGGTTATCCGCTGGCCCCATCATCGGTGGCTGCAGCTTCTTCAGTAGCTTCTTCTTCGTCTACATCCAACGTCTCGGGATCAAAGTACTCACCCAGTCCTTCCACATCGGGAAGAGATTTGAGCTTCTCATTGACCGTGCTTTCAGCGACGAAGCCTTTGTTTAGCTGTCGTCGAAGGATACGTACGTCCATATCCAGTGCGCTTTCTTCCGACATGTCGAACTCCCGTGAGTTGGGTCTACAACCGAAGGTGTGCCATCGAAGGTCTACCATCGAAGCCGTGCGTGTGTAGAGCGAGTACACCTTAGTTGTCAAGTAGGAAGGGTGTTTAGTGTCTACAACCTAGAGTATATGGTCCGCACGTTAACCCACATGTTGAACTTGAAAAGTTGTAGGCATTTACCTATACCATCCCGACCTCAAGGAGAAGGTTCGAGATGCCATCAAAAGACGTCTGTGTGCTTCTTTGCACAGTCCCAAAAGGGGAAGCAGATAAGATTGCGGCCACCTTAGTGGACCGTCGGCTCGCTGCCTGTGTAAACATCATCGGGGACGTGCAGAGTGTCTACCGATGGGAGGGAGAGGTAACTCAAGACAGCGAATGTCTCCTGATCATCAAGACAATCAGAGAACAGGCAGATCGCTTACGTGCGCAACTCGTTGAGTTGCACTCATATGAGGTACCGGAGGTTCTCGTACTGGACGTTCAAGACGGCCACATACCCTACCTTGAGTGGATTCGTTCGTCCGTTGAGTCGGAAACGAAATAGTCTCGGAATAGAACACGTTGAGTGTGGGTTCCCGGTCTCCGTCCGGGAAATAGTTACAGGAGTTAAAAATGCAAGGTGATGTTCGAATCATCAACGATCTCGTCAGAGAGGAAAGCGCCTTTATCGACGAGATCACCGACGAGCTTAGCAAGACGATTGTCGGTCAGTCCTACATGATTAAACGAATCTTGATCGGACTACTCGCCGAAGGACATGTTCTCCTGGAGGGTGTCCCTGGGTTGGCAAAAACTCTGACAATTAAGACGCTGGCAAGTGCGATAGCGGGGAAGTTCCAGCGTATTCAGTTCACTCCAGATCTACTGCCTGCCGACCTCATCGGTACCATGATCTATCAGCAAAAGACGGGCGACTTTTCGATTAAGAAAGGACCCATTTTTGCGAACCTGATTCTGGCGGACGAAATCAATCGGGCTCCTGCCAAAGTTCAATCAGCCCTTCTTGAAGCAATGCAGGAGAGGCAAGTGACTATTGGGGAAGAGACATTTGCAATGGATCGGCCCTTCCTTGTGATGGCGACTCAAAACCCGATCGAGCAGGAGGGAACCTATCCCCTGCCGGAGGCTCAGGTCGATCGATTCATGCTCAAAATTAAAGTGGGCTACCCTAGTCGCGAGGAAGAGCGCGTCATCATGGATCGCATGATTAGTCCGAGCAAACGCGAATCGAAGACAGTCATCACCCCCGAACGACTCCTCAAAGCACGCGAGGTCGTGGACCAAGTCTATCTCGACGATCGGATCAAAGATTATATCGTCGAGTTGGTATTCGGTACCCGGGAACCTGCGTCGCTCGGTAACGGCCAATTAGCCGATCATATCGAGTACGGGGCTTCACCACGTGCGAGCGTGTATCTAGCGCAGGCCGCCAAGGCTCACGCTTTCCTTGAGCATCGTGGATACGTCATCCCTGAGGACGTCAAGGCAATCGGACTGGATGTATTGCGTCATCGCGTCGTTCCAACATACGAGGCCGAAGCTGAAGATCTAACGAGTGAGGATCTCGTAAAACGAGTCTTCGAATTGGTCGAGGTTCCTTAAGCACAAGTACCCGTGATGACAGAGACGTCCACCGAACGAGAGCTTAAACGAGAGCTCCTAAAAAAGATCCGGAAGATAGAGATCGTCACAAGCCGCAAGGTCAACGAACAGCTTGCGGGACAGTACCACTCCGTCTTCAAGGGGCGAGGTATGAGTTTTGAGGACGTCAGACTCTACCAACCCGGTGACGAGATTCGTTTGATAGACTGGAATGTGAGCGCACGATCCAACGAGGTCTACATCAAGCGTTTCGTGGAAGAACGAGAGCTTACCGTGGTGCTCATGGTGGACCTCTCAGCTTCCTTGCGCTTTGGTACAGTCGACCAACATAAACGTGATGTTGCTGCAGAACTTGCAGCATTGCTCGCATTTTCGGCCATCAAGAACAATGACCGGGTTGGCATGATCCTCTTTACCGACCGGGTGGAGAAGTTTATCGCGCCGAAGAAAGGTCGAAAGCATGTGATGCGGCTAATTACGGAGATCTTAACCTTTGAACCCGAAGGCAGAGGGACGAATCTAGGGGAAGCCTTTAGCTATTTGGCGCGAGTTATCCGGAGACGAAGCGTCGTGTTCACACTCAGTGACTTTCAACAGGAATCTGAACGCTTTGAACATCCACTCCGAATTGCCTCTCGACGCCATGATCTGATTCCCGTCCTAATCCGTGACGAGTTGGAAAAGAAACTTCCATCTATTGGCCTCGTCCTTATGGAAGATTTGGAGACTGGTGCCCCGATGTGGGTCGACACATCAAGCCCCTGGGTCCGAAGAACGTACCAAGAAAAGACCTCAGCCTCTCACGAGAAACTTCTTCAGCACTTTCGCCGTCTCAGGTTGGACACAGTCGATGTGCAAACGGGTGGAGGCTATGTACGGGCCATTGTGCAATTTTTCAAACTACGGGCGAGGCGTGCCTCGTGATTCGTATTTTCCTACCGCTTGTTATCGTCACGTTTGTTATCGTCGCGGTTGGCATCGCTCCAGCCGTCGCGCAATCCAGCGAAGAAGTAAGTGCACAAATCCTGGTTGAGGGGACCAAAGAGGGAACGAAACCTCGGGTTAAGCTGGGTGAGAGTTTTACCCTGATCTTAACCGTCAAGCGTCCCGCAGGAACTAAGGTTTTCGTACCTTCATCGCCCGACGTTAGCCCTTTCAAATTACGTAATTACAGCCCGCCGACAGCGGCTGCAGGAAAGGATGCGGAAGAACATCGCTATACGCTCATGGCAGTTCGCCTGGGAGCGAGACGGATCCCTCGCATCGAACTCACCTATCGATTGGCAAACGGAAAGACAGGAGCCATTCAAACTCCGAGAATAAAGGTCTTTGTGGCAAGCCACCTCCAAAACGACCAAGAGCGGCAATTAGCACCGCCTCCTGCTCCGGTACCCGTGAAAGCCACCCATTGGGGGCTTCTATGGTTGCTGAGCGTGATAGGAACGGCACTCATTGCTGCCGTCCTCACGCTTATCGTGCTTCGCATACTGCGCGATCGCCTTATTGCGGGAGCAACCAAAGAGCCGGTTCTTCCTCCCAACGAACTGGCGCTCACCAAACTCCAAGCACTTGAAACCTCCGAACAATCGGCAGGACAACGTTACGCTGAAACAATTGACGTTCTCCGAGAATATTTGGGAGGACGTTTCCGCTTCGATGGTCTTGAGAGTACGACGGCGGAGCTCAAGGTACACTTGGAAGCCTGCGACCTAGATGAAGAGGCACATGAATTAACGACTCAGATCGTTGAAGAGGCCGATCTCATTAAATTCGCAAAAATGACCCCCGGCGAGGATGAAACGCGAGCAGTGATCGCCCAGGTAAAGAATGTCGTTCTCACCACGTGGGTAGAACCAGATCCCGAGGAGGACAACGAAGGGCCTCGGTTGGAGGAAGCAGATCGGCTGGATAGACTCAAAGGTGGGCTCCTCGACGCTCTACTCTTCGGCGTACCATGCTTAGTACTTTTCGTGGTGCTTTGGCTCCAAGACCAACTTCACTTGGGCTGGCTTCCGATTGCTTCTTTTTGCGTACTGATGCTCGGACGTGACCTTTTCGGGCACGGCAGTTTCGGGAAAAAGCTCCTTGGTCTACGGATTGCGACACGAGACCAATATCAAACATCGCCGAGCCTGAAAGCTCGTCTTGGGCGCAATCTTATGTGCTTTTTTGCGCCCGTTGGACTGCCTATCGAAGCCCTCATTCTTGCCTATAACCCGATTACGGAGCGGTTAGGTGATCGTTGGTTCAAGACTGACGTCGTTCATCGAGAAGGTTATGCGCGGAGGCAAGGGGGTTCGTCATGAACCTATTCGGCCTCTGGTGGGAAGACCCTTGGTACTTCCTTCTGCTCCTAGCAATCCCTCTACTCCTCTGGCGAATGCTTAGCTTGACCAAGCCAGGACGCGTTCCCATTCCAACAGATCACCATCTTCGCGCTATTGGTCCGAACCTGATCGCACGCATGTGGTGGGTTCCGGACGTCCTCCGCATGGTTGCAATCGCTGCGCTGGTCGTCGCCGTGGCCCGGCCCCAAACAGAGGAGGACCGCGCCGTAGAAGGAGAAGGAATCGACATCGTGATGGTCCTGGACATGTCCACGTCGATGCAAGCGGTCGATATGTCGGAGGAACAAATCGAACAAGCCCTTGCCCGACGGCAAGAACCTACGAACCGGTTCAATGCCGCCCGCTCCGTGCTTAAGCGCTTTATCGGCAAACGTAACGGAGACAGAGTCGGCTTGGTTGTGTTTGGAGACCAAGCCTGGCTTCGCTATCCGCTGACTCTCGATTACGACAGAGTGAACCGAACCCTGGATGAGTTGGTGTTGGACGATGGCAGCCGGAATGAAGAGGGTCTCTGCAAAAATGGATGCACCATAAGCGGCGGTGCCACCGCTATCGGTGACGCACTCGCACGGGCCCTTGCGAGATTGGAAAAATCAAACGCAAAGAGTCGAGTCATCGCCCTCATCACAGATGGAAAAAACAACAGCGGAGAAGTGACTCCGAAGGCAATCGCGAGAGAGATTCGCGACAAGGGAGAGTACAGTAACGTCGATATCTACACGTTCCAGGTCGGAAGTAACGACTCTACATTCCTTCCTCACGTCGATCGGCGTGGTCGCAAGGTGCGTCGATCTAATGGGATGCAGGACTATGTACGACCTATGCGACCGGCGGACGTAGACCCCCAACTTCTTCGCGAATTGGCGGAAACCACAGGTGGCGCCTTTTATGAGTCCTACGATGCGAATCAGCTCGAGGCCGACATGGGGGAGCTTGAAAAAACAGTTACTGACTCTCGATTTCGTGTTCATAGAGCCGACATCTTTGTGCCATTTCTGATCGTTGGATTCGGACTCTTTATCGCTGAGTGGTTATTACGCTTCACACGATTTCGGAGGTTGGTATGAGCGATGCCGATTTTGCCGATCTCGACGCATGGAAATGGGGTCTGGCTGTTATCGCCCTGATTTACGGCTTCATTTGGCTTGGCCTTTGGCGCCGCGCACGATTGAGACAACTTGAAGAGCAAGGTCCTTTCGCTCGCCTCTTGATGACACGCGGAAAAACCTACTATGCCCTGCGCGCAACGGGCATCGTCATCGCGGCCGCACTTCTCGTCTTGGCACTTATGCGACCTCGCTACGGTACGGAAACCACTGAAATTAAGAATATGGGCATCGATATTGCCGTTGTGATGGACGCTTCAAAGTCGATGATGGTGCCTGACATCGTTCCAAACCGCTTGTCCGCTGCGAAGCAACAGGTTGTCGATCTTCTGAAAACGCTACCTGGAGGGCGGGTCAGCCTCATTCCATTCGCTGGTGCGGCCTTTATTCAAACACCTCTCACCAGTGATTTCGAGGTCGTTAAAACCTATCTTGAAGAACTACGGGTGAGCGATATGCCCGGTCGAGGAACATCCATCGGTCGCGGTCTTCTCGAGGCGACTCGCTCTCTCGTTCCAGCCACACAATTAGCTGGTGATGCTAAGACCGAATCAAATGGCTCGGATGAAGGAAAAAGTGACGTGGGGAGCAAGTTCAAGGCCATCATCCTTTTCACGGATGGGGGGCGCTATGAAAACCCCGACACGCAACAAACGTTTGATGAGGCTGCTCGAAAAGCAGCGAAGACAGCATCCGATCACAATATTAAGATCTACACAGTGGGTGTCGGCACAGGCCAAGGACGCCCGATCCCATTGTTCGACGACAAAGGGCAACAAACTGGCTTTATGAAAATGGAGGATGGCTCTCCACTTTTTTCTCAGTTACATGCTGGCCTGCTTGCAGAAATCTCTGAAATGACGGGAGGAGATACGTTCCATTTAGCTCCCCAGGGTCTCGGGCTTGGAAAAAAGAATCAGCTCGACCTCGTGGATGCACTTGCCCAATTAGGCCAAAAGGAATTCGAAGCTGCGTATCCCGACCTACGCGCCGATCGCTACCAATGGCCGCTCATTCCCGCGATTCTCATATTAATCCTCGAGGCCTGGATTTCTGCGAATTCACGGCGTTCGAGGCTTCCATCCACCAGACACCAGGAAGGTGTAGGATGAAGTCGATATTTATTCTTTGTTCGCTGCTCGTCGTGACGAATGCCTGTGATTCCGACATCTTTACGACTCAGGTAGACAAGGTAAATGAGGCCAACGAAGCGCTGACAGAAGGTCGTTCTGGTGAAGCCCTTACGCTTTATCGAGAGGGGAGCAAGAGCGATCTTTCCGAGAGCGAAATGAAGCGCCTACGCTACGATTTGGGACTCGCCTATTTGTCCGAGGGCCAACATCGCTGCGCGGTACGAGAAATCGCTGCATCGATGGGTAGCGACGATGAACTGCTTACTCAAAAGGCTTATGCAGCCTTGGGAACCGCACAAGCAACCATTGCTCGCTCCTTCGACGATAACGCAGAAGCTGCCAAGCTAAGCTGGCAGAAATGCCAAGATTGCGATGTTGGGGCCGAATCCGGTGAATGCGATGTTGAGGCACCGAAAGAGGCAATTGAGTATTGGAAAGATGCCGTTCGTAACTATGAACAGGCGCTGATGCGTGATCCATCTGACGAACATACGCTTCGAAATCTTGAAATCGCCTTAGGCTATACCGATCCAAGCTGCGTTCAGCGCGATAAGGCCTTTGAGCCGAACAACTCGTTAGACGCAGCCGCCAGTATTTCCTTCGACGCAGCAGAAGACGAAGGGAAGGAGCCACCCCAGCAACCTACTCCAACCGAATCGCCAATGCCCGAGGAGAGCACATGGAAGGAGGAACTGCTGTCCTGTCCAAGTGATCCCGACATCTATCGCATTGCGTTGGAGCCCGGAGATCGACTCTCAGCAACACTGAATGCCGGAGAAGGAGAAGGGCGACTGGCACTTATCCTTATGGACGAAAATGGCCGACTCCTCTCAAAGAAGGATGGAATTTCGCAAGGAGAAGAACACCTTGAGGCACCAAAGAACGCAACACTCAACGACGAAGTAAGAACCAAAGCGAATCGACTTATTCGAGTGTCCAATATGGATGAGGAGGAGGTCGCATACGAACTAGAAATCAAACGCACCCCAGCGTGCTCGACGCTCGACACAGAATTCGAACCCAATAATTCATATGCACAAGCTGCCCCGATCGATTTTACCGCTCCCGAATCTCCGCAAACGGGTCAAGCAATGCCTGGACAAGAGAAGCCCCAATCGGTTCAGGACAAAATGACCTTTAGGCGTGCGATGCGATTATGCCCCGCGGACAAGGATATCTTTTCTATCACACTGGATGCAGGCGACCGTTTGAGCGCCTCCCTCAAAGCTCTTGAGGATGAAAGCAAAGCTCATATCGTTCTCACAAGTGAGGACGGTCGCAGTCAACTTCGTCCTCCCGAAGATAGTGAGCAAACACTGAGAAGTCTTGAATTCACACGAGATGAAAAGGGCTCGAGAACAGTGGCACTCGCAGTACTCAATCCAGAAGGTGAAGAAACAAACTACGATTTAGACCTGGTTTTGCGCCCCGCATGCCACAAGACCGATCTCGAATTCGAACCGAACGATAGCCCACCGGAAGCTCGTGACCTCTCGGAGGCACGAAACGTCGATAAGCAGAAACTTTCAGGATTGAAACTATGTCCAGGCAATGACGACTACTTCGCAACCACCTTGCTCGACGGTGAAAGCATTTTCGCATTCGTAACTCCAAGCCAGGGAGGGGAAGAAGAAGAGAAGGACTTGGAGCAATCAGATAAGCCCTCTCTAATCCTTGAGATTACAGACGAAGCCGGAAATGTTTTGAGGCGTGGAGGCATGTCGGGCGAAGGCCGAGTGGCTACGCTGCTGGACCCAGGAGCTGGTCGTTACCTTATTCGAGTCTCAGGGGATGAAAATTTCGAGGGCCGGTACGATCTCATCGTTGAGACGATTCCAGCATGCCCTGAAGGCAATGACGTCTACGACCGTGATGGGAAAAATAATAACAGCGTCCTTAACGCCACTCTCCTAGCACCACCCGAGCCTCAACAAGGCGGGACAGCACCAGGAGGTGGGGCGCCACAGCAGCCCCCGAATGCCCCCGCATATACTCAGCCGCTTCTTGCACGGATCTGCGCAGGAGATGTCGACTTCTATCGAATCCCAATTCAAGGGGAAGATCCACTGGTGATAACGAGTACCTTCGACCATGAAAAGGGGGATATAGACATGATCCTGCTCGATGCAGCGGGACAGGAAGAAAAAGCGAGAGCCGAAGCATCAAGCAAGGATGCAAATGGCGAAGCTATCTCAATGAAGCCAGAGGCTGACGTGACCGAAGTGACGCTGCGCGTGGAAGCCAAAAGTGACGCAGATAATTTCTATCTACTCAGGATTCAAAACCCTCAACCAAACGACGACCAGCAAGACCAGAACGACGAAGATAAAGAAGAAGACGAAAAAGAAGAGAAGAACGAAGAGAAGAACAAAGATAAAGAAGAAGAAAAGAACGAAGATAAAGAAGAAGAGAAGAACGAAGAAAAGCAGCCTGAGCCTAAGAAATCGGAGCCCTTTAAGGATTTGCTCGAGCGTATGGACCGGAACGACAAGAATCTTGAAGCAGAGCAAGCTCGCCAAAAGTACCGCCGACTGGATGATGCCGGTCTGGAGGACTACTAGTTGAGGCATACGTCGACCGGCTTAATCTGTACCGTCTTTCTAGGACTACTTACCTCACTAGGAGCGCTGAATTCCGGTGCACGAGCCGAGAGCCAGGCGAAGATCGAGGCAACTGTCGACAGTCGCGTCTTGCTTCCGGGAGACACGCTGACCTACACGCTGACCGTCCGCAATGCATCGGGAGAGGTCAAGCCACCCAACCTTAAGCGTGATTTCAGGCAGTTATCACGTCGATCAAGCAGCAAGAACATGTTCGGTTCGCGCTCGCAATCATGGACGTTTGAGCTACGTCCTAGACGAATGGGAGTACTCACCATCAAGCCCGCACGTTTGGTTCAACGAGGTCGGGTGATTCAACAAACGGAACCGATCACTGTCCAAGTACTCGGAGCAGATGAATTAAGCAGTGATCCCCCTCAAATAACACTGCGCTGTGAACCCAAACGAGCAACCTCGGAGTCAGAGATTCGAGCGACCATTGAGATTCGCGTCGGCGATATGAGTCAGGATCTGGAACTTGGAAATAAATGGTCGACTGGTTTTCAGCTCGTTGACGATAGCGACCGACGTCGGACAAAAACAGCCACAGGATCTGATGGGAAAATCGTCCAGGTTACGACGCTCTCCGTCGCCCTGCGACCCAACCGTATCGGTACATACACATTGGGTCCTGTTCCGCTCATCTCCAGGGGACGTGTCCTTGCTGAATCGAACACAGTGAGGGTAACGATCGTTCCGCCGCCACCGGTTAGTGCGGAGGATGCTCGCCAAATGAGTTGGTATAAGGGGCAGAAACCGGCGATTCGAGCCTACACTGACAAGGACCAATACTACGTATCCGAGCCTTTCTTGATTCGTTGGGACCTCGTGGAAGGACGACGAGGATTGAGCGGTCGATACGGAGCCGGCACAGAACCTTCCCTTGAGGGTTTTTCAGCTAAGCCGATTGACGTCAAAGATGAACGTCAAAGAACATTTCTGGGTGGTAAGCGAGTTGTCACGCGTCCTTTACAAGCAAAGATAGCCCGCGGCTTTAAGCCGGGCGCACGCATCATCGACTCATTGACACTCAAATCGATGGACCCTTTTACGGGAGAAGAGGTGGGTCGCATCTCATCACGCCCCTTCAAACTGCTTATCAAACCACTGCCTAAAAAGGATCAGCCCAAAGGATTCGAACCTAGCCATGTGGGACAATTTGAACCCACGGTTGAGTGGCCTTTGCGTGAAGGAGATAAACTCTCGACCCACCAGAAAGTTCAGCTGCGCGTGGTTATCGAGGGACATGGAAATCTGGAGGGCCTGGTCGCTCCAAGCCTACGTAACCTCGGAGAGCACTTCTCCGTGGAGGATTTCTCCGACCGTGGTCAAGATCGTATCGACATCGACGAGAAGGGTGTCCACGGCCACCGCATTTTTCGATATCGAATTACTCCACTCAAACCGGGGAAACATGCCTTTCCGAGCTTTAGGTTCGACTACTTTGATCCAGTGCTCGAAAGGTATGTCTCAGTGGAGAAAAAAGGACCGCTCGTCGAGATTACAGGGAGTCCAGTGCTCGATACAGCCGAGGGACTCGGATACGCTGAGCGCGACATCGGTCCCATCTTGGAAAGTAGCGACTTTGCACATAATGAACCGGGACAGTTTACCGACCGTCCCATCTTCTGGCTCTTCCTTCTCATTCCCCTCGGACTACTCCTCACGTCCGAGGCCTGGCATACGGCTCAAAGGCATCGAGCGAAGGACCCGAGCGCAAGGCGGTCACGAACAGCACAATCGAGAGCTCGTAAACGACTTGCAGCAGCAGAAGAGGCGATGAAAGCTGGGCAGGCTAAGGAGTTCTTCGACGAGATAGCGCTTACGCTTCAGAACTGCTTGACTGAGCGACTCTCCATACCCGCCCAAGGGCTTCAACACGAAGAATTGAAGAGGCGGGCTATCGACCTCGGATTAACCGTCGAACTGATGGAAAATATTGTAGCGGAATTGGAAAATTGCGATTTCGCCCGTTTCGCAGCCAGCAGCTCCATGCAAGGGACCATGGAAGACACCTTACGCCGGGCGGAAGGCCTGGTTGAGGGAATTGGATCCGCCAAGCTCAAGCGAGGTCCAGGATGAAATCGATTGTTACGGTGTTCGTAGTTTCTCTGAGCTTGCTGTCATTTGTGCCATCAGCTGCTGCTGATTCTCAAGACCACCAAGAGACATTTCAGGCCGCCAACGGCCATTATGCTGCGGGTGAATATGACATGGCGCTGCGCCTGTATGAACGCTTAGCCAATTCCGAGAATGTCCACAACACCGTGCTCTTTCTCAATCTTGGTAACGCATACTACCGCACTGGCTCCATGGGACGCGCAATTCACGCCTACCGGCGCGGCATACGTTCAGGGTCTCAAGACGCACGCGTGATTGAATCACTGGAGCAAAATATTGAAGTCACGCGTGCTCAACTATCCGATCGGTATCGTTCAGGTAGTGAGAATCGTCAGTTCATTTTTGAAGATGCCACTGGCATGTTGCACAAGGTGACGCACATCATCGACCGAGGCCTCCTTACCACGCTCTTTTTAGTTTTCTGGTGCATGTTCTGCGGAACCCTAATTTTGCGGCGACTTCGCCCAAGCCTAAAAGGACTAGGCATCTCCGCGATCACCGTTGGAATTCCCTCACTAATCTTTGGGCTCATGCTCTTTGGCCAAATCCTCTCAAGCGATCACTCCACACTGGGAATTATCGTTGAGCCAGAGATAAGCCTTCAGGAAGCACCACATCGCGAGGCAACTGGCGATGAAATTCCAGAGGGTCTTGAGGTTAAGATCCTTGAACAAGGTCAGGATTGGACGCATGTCGAACTGGCCAATGGTCGAGAAGGATTCGTGCCAACCTCTGCTATCGCCACGCTTTAGCTCGAGGTCTCACCCGAGCCCTTTGAGCGCTTCCTACGGGGACGACGGCGACGGCGACCCCGTTTCTTTGGCTTCTTAGCCTCCGGTGCAGGCCGCAGTTCAACGCATACTCCTAAACCACGATTAAGGGCCTCAGCAATACCTTCCAAGGAGGTCATATCAGACGGTACGAGGGTGGCATAACGTCCCATGTCGTCGACACGACCGAATGGTCCCGTCGCACCCAACGTTCGTAATCCCGCCTGCGATGCTTCCTCGATATCTAAATGACGGCCTAGCTGGCTTCCCTTGACCACCATCGAGACCCAACCCACAGCGTGCTCCGCCGGAAACGGACCAAGATGTGGAACGGTTTCATGCTCAGGCATTTGGTGAGGGCAGATTGGAATCATGACACCTCCCAATTCTGCGACCGCATCGGCCAATAGCTGTGCATCGTCCAAGGTTTCAAAGACTTCCATGGGAGCAGCGCTCCATCCGGGCACCAAAATTAGCCATCGAGTCCCACCAGTATCCACGGACAATCCGGGAAAAATAGATGCACGACCACGTTCACTTGCACGGCTCATAACGTCCGCTTCGGGAAGATCATCGATCGAATCGACGACAAAGCACACCGCATCGAGGCCTTCGTTTGAAGCCACGTCGACAATCTCGTCAACCGAGCCACTGCTCGAGTGCACGTAGAGATCTATGAGGCACTGTCGTCGCATTACGTTGAAACGGTACACAGGGAACGTGGCGAGTTCAACATGGAAAGATCCCTTACCTCTGTGGATCTTACTTTAACACCTAGGGCGGCTATCTCGTCGAAGGCAGAATCACGTTATTCCTGGTCTCTGGATCGCATGCTCGTCCTGGCGTATACCTGAAGATGATGAGAGAACTCTTACATTCCAAATTAAAGCGACTGTTCATCGCGAAGCTCCTACCTGCTGCATTACTGGTTTGTGTCTTACCGATAGAATCAGCCCAAGCGGACCGTACGGATGGCTTTCGTGTTGCCGTTTTGGGTGGAATCACATCCAATGCAACCGCAACCCTTGTGAAGAACGATCTCCCCGACATCCTCGAATCATCCGATGAATCATCCGCTGCGTTTGGAGCGATATTTTGCTACGGGCTTGGCCGCTTCGATCTTGGTGTCTCCGTAGAACATATGGGAAGCGGTTCATTCCAAGGCTTTAGTGGAAATCGCCGTCTGGGTGGAAAGGCTCGCATTGGCAGCGTTCTGAACTGGCACTTCGTGGCCGAGCCCTGGGGTTCGATGTTTTTCGGACTCTCGCCAGGGGTTGTCTTTATTCAACATAACGACCAGTTAAGAGCTGAAATCGCCACCAATCTTGGACGTCAACCGAATCAATTGGACGGTATCGACCGATACAACACAGGATTTTCATTCAGCACGAACTTTGGTCTCTCTTTTCGGGTGAATGACACCATATCGGTCATGCTGGACGGCCAAATCGTCGTGAATGATGTGCCACTCCAAGAAGAGTCAGACGATCTGCAATACCTCTCAACGCAATCCGTTCTTCGGATCGGCTTCGCCGCTCAACTATAGGAAATCGCAATGTCTGAGGTGCTGGATTTGACCGTGGTTGTCACTCTGCTCAACGAAGCGGAAAGTCTGCCCGCTCTTCAGAGCGAGTTGATCGACGAGTTGGAGCAACTGGGCCGCAGCTTCGAAATCATCTACTGTGATGACGGATCGACAGATGCCTCCCTGGAAATTCTAAGAGACTTTGCAGCTCGGGATTCGCGAGTTCGTGTGATTAGCTTCCGGCGAAATTTTGGCCAAACGGCTGGGTTAGAAGCTGGATTTCGGCATGCTCGCGGCCGAGTGATTGTTCCCATGGACGCCGACCTCCAAAACGATCCGAAGGACATTGCGCGGCTTCTAGACAAGATGGATGAGGGCTATGACGTCGTAAGCGGTTGGCGGAAAAACCGTAAGGATGCTTTCTTCTCAGTGACCTTTCCAAGCCGCCTAGGTAATGCGGTTATCCGAAAGATCACCGGGGTCGGCCTCCACGACTTTGGCTGCACACTTAAGGCCTACCGCCGAGAGATTCTCCAGGATGTCCGTCTTTACGGAGAGATGCATCGATTTATTCCGGTTTGGGCAGCCAAGGTTGGTGCACGAATTGGAGAACTTGAGGTGAACCATCGCGCGCGAAGCTACGGAGAAAGTAAATACCGTGTAACGAAGGCAATGCGGGTGATGCTGGACCTCATCACCGTACGTTTTCTGGTAGCCTACAGCACCAAGCCGCTCTACTTCTTCGGACGCTTTGGTCTACTTCTTTGCGCTCTGGCGATGGCATTTTGGAGTTGGGCTGTGATTAAGAAGATCATCTGGCTAGAGCCCTTCTTCACAGATCCCTTCTTTAATGCCGGAATATTCTGTGGCCTCGCAGGCCTTCAACTGGTCATCTTTGGTCTCTTGAGCGAACTGATTATGCGAACCTATTATGAAGCCCAGGACAAACCGACATATTCGGTCAGAGAAACAGTGAATATCTCCGCCGATCCACCGCCACCGATCGAACCCAAACGCGGTTAGAATGTGTGGCATTGTCGGCTTTGTTGATCCTCAAGGACAGGTGCAGGATCCACCGGGTATCCTAACGCGTATGCGTGATGCACTTGCTCACCGAGGACCCGACCAAGAAGGGTTTGTTCACCGGGGAGCAGCGCATTTCGGGCACCAACGCCTCGCCATCGTGGATCCAAGTGAAGCTGGTCGCCAGCCCTTTGAACATGGGTCCACAGTCGTTGTTGCTAATGGTGAGATCTACAATCATCTCGAACTCAGAGAGCGCTTCTTTCAAGCATCTAAGAGCGCGATTCCAGCGAGTGACTGTGCGATCCTCCCCTACTTATGGGAACGACGCGGTCGAACCTTCGTGCACGATCTCTCTGGCATGTACGCGTTCGCTCTTTATGACGAAACGCAGGAATGCCTGGTACTAGCGCGTGACCCTGCAGGCCAAAAACCTCTTTACTACGCCCCACTTCCTGGGGGCGGGATCGCCTTTGCCTCTGAGCTCAAGGCGCTCCTACAACACCCCCAAGTTAGTCGGGAAATCGACCCGCTGGCGCTCAGACAATTTCTTGCGTTCGACTATGTGCCCGGCGAGCGTTCTATCTATCGATCGGTCTTGAAGGTACCGCCAGGGTCGTCATTGACCTGGCAAGCGGGAAAACTAAGCACAGAACGAACATTTCTTCCGCCACCTTCAACTCCCTCGTTTCGCACGCTTGAAGACGGTGCAGAAGCCGTTTGGACAAGTCTTCTAGACTCGGTTCGTGCTCGACTGATGTCTGACGTTCCCATCGGTGTCTTTCTTTCCGGGGGCATCGATTCAGCAGCCATTGTAGCGGCGATGAGTGAGCTAAGAGACGCCTCCTCCATTCGTACCTTTTCAATCGGATTCGACGATAAGGCATTCGATGAATCCCTTGCCGCGGAACAAATCGCCAACCACTTTGGAACGACCCACCGAACCAGCATCATAAACTCGGAACAAGTCGTTCAATCGCTCCCGCGCATCATGGAGACTTTGGACGAGCCCTTTGCTGATGCTTCATACGTCCCCACCTACCTTCTCAGCGAATTTGTGGCGCAAGAGGTTAAGGTTATCTTGAGTGGCGACGGGGGAGACGAACTCTTCTTGGGCTACCCAACGTTTTACGCCGAGCAACAGGTGTCAAAAGCAAAGTTGATGCCCCGCCTCGCACGCGACAAAATCATCCTTCCGCTCATTACGGCGCTCTCAAAATCCAACGTCTACATGCCCGCCGAATTTCGATGGCGTCGTTTTCTGCGTGGACTGGATTTGCCGGCTGGACAGCGACATATCTCCTGGATCGGCGGAATCGACGCTCGTGAACACCACTCCATTCTGCGCGAACCTTACCGGCTCGAGGAAGCGAACTTATTTAAGATTCTCGACACGGAATCCAGCAACTACGCCCAAGTCAATCCCAAGGCTAGTACCTTAGAGCGTCTCGCCCATCAGTATCTCCGCACATATTTGGCCGAGGGTGTTTTACAAAAAGTGGACCGTGCATCCATGGCGCATGGACTTGAAGTGCGCAGCCCCTTTCTTTCCACGCAGATGATGGAAGTTGCCGCCCGATGCAGCGTAGACCACAAAATACGGGGCAAAGAGACGAAACGAGTATTGCGTCGAGCACTCCAAGAACGCCTGCCCACCAACATTCTGTCGCGACCAAAACGCGGATTTGCCCTGCCGATGGCTCAATGGCTTCAACGCGATCTCAAACCATGGATGCTCGACTTGTTGAGTCCATCTAGTATCGAGAAAGCAGGTATCTTTGATCCGGAAATGGTCACTCGGTGGGTTTCCCAACATCTTGAAGGAAGCGTTAGCCGCCACAAGGAACTGTGGACACTGCTGAGCTTTGAAACGTGGCGCCAAGGTCCTCACGGACCCCAGCCATAGGAACCAATTGGCGCTCATTTTTTCGCCAAGCCCTCTCCAACGTTGCAGCTTACGTGGTCCCAGGATACCTTCCAGGGTCTAAAGCGATGAGGGGATAGCATCATGATGAAAGGGGCCGTGGCCAATGTGATCGAAGCAATGGGCAATACACCCATTGTGAAACTCAACTCGATAGACAGAGATGTTCCGGGCGATATTTACGTGAAGCTGGAGTACTTAAATCCTGGCGGTAGCGTGAAGGACCGACCAGCACTCCAGATAATCAATGATGCAGAGGAAAACGGCACACTCGTTCCCGGTGGTACCATTGTCGAAGCAACGAGCGGTAATACCGGGATGGGTCTTGCGATGGTCTCGGCAATTCGAGGGTACAAGACTATCTTCGTCATGCCAGACAAGATGAGCGAAGAGAAAATCGCATCACTGCGAGCGTTTGGCTCCAAGGTGGTTGTGTGCCCAACCAATGTGGCACCCGATGATCCACGCAGTTACTACTGCGTTTCGAGGCGCCTCGCAGAGGAGACCCCCAACGCAATCCTTGCTAATCAATATCATAATCCCTCGAACCCCAAGGCTCACTACCTGACGACCGGGCCCGAAATTTGGGAGCAAACGGGTGGAGAAATTGATGTTTTCGTCTCGTCCATGGGTACCGGTGGCACCATCTCGGGCATTGCGAAATACCTGAAAGAGAAAAACCCAAAGATTAAGATTGTTGGCGTGGATCCAATCGGCTCAATCTACTACGACTACTTTCGAACCGGTCGAATTACGACGGCCCACTCCTACCGAGTCGAAGGGTTTGGTGAAGACTTCATTCCATCGACGATGGATTTCTCCTACGTAGATGAGGTTATCCGGGTTTCCGACAAGGAATGCTTCCAATGGACGAGGCGTCTTGTAAGAGAAGAAGGAATCTACACTGGAGGGTCTGCAGGAGGAGCTATTTGCGCCTCTTATCGATACGCTAAACGCACAGGGAAAAAACAAAATATTGTGACTATCATGTGCGATTCAGCATCCCGTTACCTCTCCAAGATCTTCAACGATACTTGGATGCGAGAAGGGGGTTATCTGGACCCTGATATGGGGCAGGAAACTGTCGGTGACCTGCTTGCGCGTCAGAAAAGTAAGCTGATCTTCGTCGAGCCCGATGCCACCTTCGGAGCTGTGATCGAAAAGATGAAGAATCACGGTATCAGTCAGATTCCCGTTATTCGAAGCGGCCGCATGGAAGGAATGATTAGCGAAGTGGACCTTCTCAACGCGCTGATAGAAAAACGCGCCGAGTTAAGCACCTCCATCGAAGGCTTTCTCGATAATAACTTTGCCCTTGTCGAGAGCCATAACCGAACATCATTACTCAGCCAACTCTTTGCGCAGGGCAAGATTGTCATTGTTGAAGACCAGGGTGTCGTAGTCGGGATCCTCACCAAAATCGATTTTATTGATTGGATTTCGACCAGGATCTCCGGATGAGCGGCAGGCCACTCCTAATTGTCGTTAGTGATGCCACAGCAGAAACAGCTGAACGTGTATTGCGGGCGGCATTGGTCCAATTCCAAGATCTCGAGGTAGAGACACGGATTTTTTCGAGCGTGCGAACAGATGCACAACTTGACGATGTCTTCGACTATGCGTCGGGACGCCATGCAATGATTGTTCATACGCTCGTGAATCCAAACCAACGTCAAGCCCTGTTGGACGTGGCGAGCGTGCACGGTGTGCCTGTCGTCGACTTGATTAGCGAATTAATGGGCAGACTCTCCAGCTTTCTAAGCGAGACACCTCGCGGCGTTCCGGGAATTCCGCGTCTTACGGAAAAGTACTTTCGCCGTATTGAGGCCGTGGAATTCGCGGTTAAGCACGATGATGGTCAAGCAATCCAGGGACTCGCCGAAGCCGATATTATCCTGGTTGGTCTGAGTCGGACAAGCAAGACACCACTGAGTACATATCTCGCCCAAAAGGGTTGGAAAGTCGCGAATGTGCCACTGGTCTTGGGTCTGCCAATTCCACGCAAAATCGACGACCTGGACCAGGAACGAATCTTCGGCCTCACCATTGACGTCGCCAGTCTCATTCGAATTCGACGTGCTCGTATCAAGGCATTGAACATGCCTGCGGATACAGACTACGCCACCCGTGAATACATCGTTCGCGAGCTCGAATATGCTCGCTCTGTCTTTGATGCACACCCGACATGGCCAGTTGTGGATGTATCGCAAAAAGCTATCGAAGAAACCGCCTCAATCGTGCTGCGAATCATCGAAGAGCGTCAGCGAAAAAAGCGCGGAAGTTAGGGATCTCAGATGATGCGGATCCGATGAATAGTCGCATCTCCCTGAACGGAAGGAGCACCTACTAGTTGAGGCTTTGCTCCAGCTTCAATGTCGGCCTGTAGGGCTCTTACAGCTTCTTCATCGTCGCCCTTCAGGTAAAGAGACGCCTGAGGGTAATCGATCCTGTAAGCGGGATCTCCAAGAACTGCACGTAGTCCGTCATCATGGACATCGAAGGCGTATGTCAGAGTCATAGGAATACTATGAGCCGGTGTATATGCCGTAACAAGGTCTAAAGGACCGAACTTTGTGTGGATATAAAGCGCACGTGAGTCCCATTGCGTCGCACCGAAGAAATGTCGAACGCCGTATGCCTTAAGCGCCAAAGCCTTGGTGATCGTTCCTAACGAGCTCAGCCGTCGATTCGGCAGTACACGATTAAGGCTGGCGAGGTTGTGGCCAAACCATGCTCTCTCCTCAAGCATTGGGATAGCTATGTACATGGAGACGGGAACGGGCCCCTCATAGCCATCGGGAACTTGAAAAAGTGTACGCTCCTCGTCATTGAGGTCCGAGGCGGGGGTTGCAAAGCCGTATATGAAGCCAGGTAGCTCCGCGCAATTATAGAATACCCACTTATCCATGGGCATTCCTTCCGGGCCAAACGTTAACCCATCCAGCCGTTGTAGTAGGTCGAGAAACGTCGCTGATTCTAGTCGAGTCGGATCGACCACCCAGGTTGTATCAAGTCCAAAAGGGGAAAGGTTCAACGATCCCAGATTATCGGGGGTTGCCACCACATATGTGGGGTACTTATCGATGATTGCATCGTTTTTGGTTCGTAAGGGACCCATCAGCCTTGAAACCTTTGCCTAAATCCAGTTCCTGCGCTCGCTTCACGCGCATCGTCTCGTCCGAGATCCACAAGGGGAATAAAAGTATCGGATCCGCGAATTTCTGCTGGTCCTGATATCGCCCATCGGCATCCAGCTTCAATCTCAGTCTGAAGCGCCTGCATCTCTTCAGCACTATCGGCATTCAAATAGCGATGAGCGAGCGTGGAGGCAAACTCAGAACTAATGAGCTGCGCACGAGCTGCGTCATCGATATCGATATCGAAAGTGACCGTCTCAGGAACGTCATGAGCAGGAGTCCAAGCCGTCACCAGCTCCAGGGGGCCCATAGAAGCATAGATACCCAATCCCGGAGTCCGCCATCGAGTCGTGCTCCTCATATGGTCGATACGCAGTGCGGCTGTTCCCATCGCCAAGGTAAAGCGCCATAGCCCTTCGGGTGCACCCCCCGCAGCGATTTCATTGATGGAACATAGCGTGTAAGCGATCCACTTCTTACGGTTTGGAGTTGGAATAGCGATAAAGAGGGAGACAGGTACAAGCCCATCGTAGTCATCTGGTAAGTCCAGACCTGCACGCAGCCATGGCTCCAAGTCTTGTGCAGGTCGTGCAAATCCAAAGATCGCTCCAGGAACGACTGCGCAATCGTAGAAAACCCAATCGGGCATTCTTAGACCCAAGGGACCATAGGTCATGGCATCAAGAGTCTTGGCGAGGTTTAGAAACGCACCACTAGAAACCCGTTGAGGATCGAAGATGTGCCCCGGTTTAATCGAGACTCCGAGCGGAGATGTGTCCATTGAGTCTACTACGGCCGGTCGTGCAACCAGGTAAGGCACGCACGAATCTAGAATGCGGCTGTAGCCTCTTAGATCGAATTCCATCTGTCCCACCTTGCCTCAACAGCCTACAGGTCAATGATACCAGTCCACACGAGCGCGCTCACAACGCCGGCAGCAACGGCCGTGCCGATGAGGACACCACCAAACTCCTGTTTGTTGGATTCGATTTCGTAACGGCCAGGCGGATCAGAATAGAGTTCAAGATCAGATTCGTAGCTTACAAATAGCCCAATTCCCGTGGCCAGGCTTAATGCAGCAAGTCCTGCCGACCCCCACGCAACCCCTTTACCAAGATCGGACAGGTCGCTCTTCGGAAACTGACATACCCCAGTCACAGTCTTTGAACTCTCGACCAGTAGTTGGGAGGTTGCGAACCCTTCCTGGCCACGCATGCAATTGAGGGTGTAGGCCCCAGGCTCGACCTCTCGTGGGTTACTCAAACTACTGTTCAACTCTTGGGGTGTGAAGATAACGCTCCGTCCGGAGAGAAGCACACGCACCTCGTTGAGTGGATCCTCGGGCATTATCTGTACTCGCCAACTCCCCAGCGGCATCTGAAGGCGTGCCCTGATGCTTTTTATGCCAGAGCCGACAAGCACTTTCTCGATCGTCTTGTCCCGACGCCCAGGTGCCCGAAACGTAAACCGATGCTTGCCTCTGGGTATCTCAATTTCCGTTGGAAGAGAACGGGCAGGTTGCCCATCAACCGAGACCGTTGCGTTTGGCGCATCTGCCGTAATTTCAGCTCGAACCGGCTGCGCGAGTTGTTTTTCAATCTCCTCCCGCAAGGTCTTCATGAGCTTCGCCGTTTGAGCGTCAGGCTCCTGGATGCGACTCATCGTTGCCGCTGCTTCCTCGGGCTCACCTAAGTCCAGGTAGCGATAGGAAATCGTGACCAAAATTCCCGGGTTAGGATAAACCTTGTAAGCCTTCTCAAGCTTAACAATGGCTTCGGGTGTACGCCCCTGCTTAACTAAGCGCTTAGCATCCAAAAATAACTTACGCGCTCGCCCTCTATCTTGGGCGCTTTGAGCTTGAGCTTGGCCAGCCAAACCGAACTCTACGAGGCAACAAAGAACGAGCATCCAAGAGCCTAAGGTTTTCATGTTCAAGACCTGAACTCCTCCACCAGGTTTACCGGCTGACCCTACCCCATTTGGTGGGGTAATGGATAGACCCTAAAATGTCCATCCTCGTGGATTTGGTCGTTTTTTGGGCTTCTTCTTCTTGGGCACCTTGTTTGTGACTTTCTTCACCGGTTTGGTCACGGGTTTGGCCGCCTTCGGCTTTTTCTTGGGCTTAGGCGTTGCCACCACGGGAGATGGCGCCTTCGCCTTCACGGTCGGAGCCGGCTTCGGTGACGACTTTACCACGGGTTTCGGTGGCCGAGTATTCACAACGACCGGTGGCGTTGCAGACGGTGGCTCTGGTGTCGGAGCGGGATCCTTCGCAGCTGGTTCGGGTGGAAGGACGATGTCCAGGGCCGCCAACTCTTTGCCGACTAAACGACCAGCTGTCACCACCTCAGTGACCGGGGCTTCCTCAACGGGTTTCACGATGGGCTCGGGGGACACGACGGCTGGAGATCGAGGTGCCTCGAGTGCCTTTTCTTCAACCTTTTTCGCAGCTGGCTGGTTCCGTTTCTCTTGTGTTTTAAGCCGAGCACGCTTCTTCGGCGTGACAGGCGCTTCCGAATCAACTTTTACCTGTTCTGATCCGCCATTATTCTTATCACCGCTGACGACAAGTATCGCGACAGATCCGCTGATAACAGCGATCGCGACCCCCATGAGGCCCAACGCCCAGACCGGAGGTCGTGGACCCTGAGGAGGAGGAGGAAGTGTTCGAAGGTTCAACCCTGTCGAACCAGAGGGTGTCGGGGTATGTGGTCCTTGGCGCTTGATACCCTTGAAATTGAGTGTGCTTGATGGACGGCGACGCACCAGACCTTTGGGATTACTCCGCCGATTCTTGAGCAAATCCACCGCTTCTTGTATCTGCTCCGCAGGCAGCTGCGTCGTCTCGTCTGCATTGATGCCCGATAGAATTGATGCCTCGGACCCGACTGCGGTATCGGCCTCCGTAGCGTCTTTCACGTCCCTCTGCGTATCTCGAAGCGCTTCGGGCTGCTCCGTAAACGCAGTCGCGACGTCCGATTGGGTGTTCGAATCATCGAACATCGCTGGCACCATCATCGTGGAATCATCGGAACTCGATGCATCTAAACCCGCGACCGGCCCCGCTAACCCACGATTTGTGGTCGCCTCGGCTTTCACTGGCGCACTATTTGGGTTGGTTTGCTCCGGTACCGACGGTGCTTGACCGGACGCTTCGCTGAATGACGGGAGTGGAGCCGCTGAGGATGCGGCACTGGTCGAATGAACCTCGGCAGCACCCAATACAGGGATCGGATCGACGACAGGACGGCCTACTAGCTCCGTCTCATCGATCCGTCCATCTAGAAACTGAATCACCTTCTCAGCCGACGGCGGACGTCGATTAGGGTTCTTTTCAAGCATGTGCCCCACAAGCCGAGTAAGACGCTTTCCAAGAAGACCGTAACGCTCCATCCCCACTAAGGGAGGTGGGTCGTCATACACATGCATCATGACGATTGAGATGGGGTTTTCACCCATGAAGGGAGGCCTTCCCGTCAACATCTCGTACATCAATACGGCCATGGCATAGAGATCGGAGCGTCCATCTACCGGTTGGCCGAGTGCCTGTTCGGGAGAAATGTACCGCGGCGTACCACAAATAAATCCCGTTTGTGTGAGGTTTGCATGCTCGCCCTCTCCACCGACGGCCTTTGCAATTCCGTAGTCGAGTACCTTCACAAAGTCAGGTTCGCCGTGGATATCGCAAATGAAGATATTTTCAGGTTTTAGGTCCCGGTGAACTAGTCCGACCTGATTCGCTTCCGCGAGCGATTTACCGATTTGCCGAGCGATATGGACGACGCGTGACGGGTCCAACGGTCCCTCTTGGCTGATAAGATCGCCGAGCGTCTGTCCCCGCAAAAACTCCATTGCGATGAAGAGACGCTCATCATCACTCTTTCCGTAGTCATAGACACGGATATTGTTCGGATGATGGAGTTTCGATGACGCGAGCGCTTCTTTTTCAAACCGCTGCACCGACTTTTCGTCGTGAGTTAGCTTCCGATGGATGACTTTAAGCGCAACTTCCCTGTCGATCTTGATCTGTCGTGCCTTGAAGACGGTCCCCATGCCGCCTTTTCCGACGAGATCTAGAATCTCGTAACGGTCACACCAAGTGCGACCGATCAATTGCTCGTCATGACTAACCAAATATCTCTCAGAAGGCTGAACCCATAGAAGGGCAGGATGCGAATGATTCTAGCGGGTTGTCGTTCCAATGCAAATGAACGCACCAGGTTCTTTCCCACTTCGTCCGAATTGGACAGGTCAAGATGATGTCTTCAATAGACCATACTCCCACGTTGGCGAATTCGGTCTAAAGCTTCTTGAGCACGACGGCGAACAGCGGGCAGGCCATCGTTTAAGAAAAGATTTAGTGCCTGTTTAGAGTGGTCTGTTCCGATGAAACCGAGTGTTGAGCAGATGGCTTCTTGCACACGCGGGGAGAGATCATTTTCGAGACGGGGTGTTCGCCTCAGCCAGCCACTTTTAGACACACCAATCCGATCAAGCAGGGCATCTTCTACCTGTTGGCTGGCTCCTAACGAAACGTTGCCCAATAAACCGACGGCGCGCAACGCGGCGACAACGACCCCCTCTTCACGGACATCAGTCGGATTGGGACACATAATCACTTGATGCAACCATTCGAGAAAATCTGATGACATACATCGCGATGCGGCGAGAAGCGTAATCGCTGTTTGGCATACGGAGGGGTCCTCATCCTTCAGGGCGTCCATGAAGATCTTCTCGCCGTCCTTTCCAAGACTTCGGTAAAGCCCTGTCAACGCAGCCTTTCGAACCGCGGGAACGAGATGTCGCGCATATGCGATCAGGAGTTCCCGCTGCCGTCCTCTGTCTAAAGCTCCCAACATTTCAACCAAAGGCGTGAGACGGTGAAGTCGCGTTTTGTTGGCTCTTAGGTAGTCTGCCAAGATATCTCCACCGCTCTCCCCTGCCGTTTCCATCACAGTGAATACGCTTCGGCGCATGATGGGACCGAGATAGTACGATGCATTGAGGTGCAGTAGCGCTGGCATCGCATCGGCACCGAAGACGGCTAGTATCTCGAGAATGGCTGCTTGCTCGCCAAACTCCGCATGAGGCAATGCATCGCACATTGCTTGAGTTCGAGACACCCTTAAGAGACTTGCCTTCGCGTCTTCGAGAGCCTTCTTACTCGCAGGATCCTGGGTTCGCTGCACGAGTCGTGCTTCGGATAGAAAGAAACGGAGGATGCCCCAGGTATCAGCATATTCACCGGCATCGAATAGATGATTCGCAACGTTTGTGAGTGAGTGAACGCACTGCGGAAACTCGGAGGGAGTTGCTGCCGAGGCCCGAGTCAACAACTGACTACTCCTCTCTCGATACGTCGCTACCCTGTCTTCCATCGCCTCGAAGGACATAGACTCCGGACCTTCGCTGAAGACCATCGGGACTGCCTGTGGTTCCAAAACAATCCCGGGCAGACTCTGTTCATCAGAGGCAAATGCCTGCTTCTCGTCGCTTGGAAGAAGGTGTTCGTCCATTTCAAGACGTAAAGAACTTTGCGAGCGTTCAGCGACCTCTTCGACAGGCAGTAGGGGCGGAGGAACCGCCATAGGAAGCGTGGGACCAGGCTGTGTGTCACCCTCAATACGACGAACACGAGCAGGCCGACGGGCCATCGCTAGCTCTAAGACATCTTCCCCTCGCATCGATGAAAGCACGCTTTCTATCACGCCTCTTCGCGGTCCATCGTTGTCCTGCGGCGTATCGCGTAAAACCTCCAGCACATGTTCACATGCAGACCGCTGCGAATCAGGTATCGATTGCGCCAGGAGTTTAAGCACCCCACGCTGCACCTCTGCTGGGTAAGAATGCAGAACGAGGTCCAGTGACGAGAGAAAATTTGCGATCTCTTCTGGCGCTTCGAGACAACGTAGGAGCGCATCACCGTGCGTTCGTAAAACGTGGTCCGGCCCGTGCTCATCACCGCAACCGACCCGATCTATTCCAGTCATCGTAAGAAATACGGAATCAAGCGCTCCCGCAACGTTATCGGATACTGCGCGCTTCACCAAAAGCATGGGCGTAGTGTTTACGATGGCAACCCGGTGAACTAAGCGCTCCATGAGCTTCAGCTGAAGGTATTCCCCTCCGGCACGAACGATAGCCAAAGCAACTTCAATTTCTCCTAAAGCAACCCCGGGGAGGAACAAAAGAGAGCGTATGCCTCCATTCTCAAAGACATCGTTCAACCGATCCAGCAGGACAGCGCTATTGGTCTCTGATTCAGCCGCATCCAAAAGTTCTCGAATGGGAGTCTGTCCATGAGCAGGTTCCGCCAGCACGTAAAACTCACCGTCCGGATTGCGACCTAATACCGCTCCGAACTCGAGAAGTCGAAGTTCTCTGTAGGCTCGTTCAAGAGCATCTTGCCGAGCATCCTGTTCGGAGTCGTCTAGCGTAATACCAGCGACGAGCGATGTGATTAAGCGTTTCATGGACACATGAAAGAATAACCGGAAATGGACTTCTTCGGCATGTTTTTAACTAGAGACGAAGAAAACCACTGAGGAGTTGGCCGGCTAAAGCCGGTTGTCTGGTTCCTTCTCCCATCGACCGCTCTCGGATTACGTCATTGATTCTCTCACCACTGCGCTCATCTCGACGCAGCGTGGGTCGTCGCGGATCCATTTTGAATCGTTGCACTTCACCTAGAACCCAACCAATGCACCGGTAAACACCACCTGGCTCGATGGCCTCTAACACGGCTGCCGCCGTAAATCGGTCCTCAGATGCTTGGCCATCACCGAAGGGCGTGGAAAAAAACACCAGATCTCCTGGTTTGGGGCTCTTCACCTCGTAGCCTTTTGCTCGAAAATGCTCGAAGACAAGTCCTGCATAGACATTGTGGGGCGCCTTTATCGAGAGGTCTATCGCAGACACGGAGAGCAAATGTCGTAGGAAGCTCTTGTGGAGAAAACCGTCCTTTATTCCAAGGAGACGCGTCGCTGCGGAGAGAAACTCGCTCGAAGGTGATCCATTTCCCAATCCCAAATCACGGGCAGCCTTTGTCACGGTTGGCGCGGTTGACGAGGCAATAGGAGCCGAGTTGACCTTGGAGACCGAACGGTTGCGTTTGCTTGTCCGCACAGTCTTTCTCTTTCTAGGGGACTTAGATGACCTTATCTCTTTGTAGCGAACGGAACCTTTAGCGGACGCCCTTGTACCAGTCTTCGAGACTCGGTTTCGTGTTCGCTGTGACACACTTACCGTGGCCCGACGGCTCGTCGCCCTTAATCTCGGTTTCGCATCATCTTGGGGAACTCGTTGGTTGACAGCCTGCCGAATTTTTCGGGCTGAGAGTGGCCGCATCATGCTCGCATGAGCCAAGTCACTGCGGGACCATGACTCATCCCAATCGTACCAGGCCGTTTGGTGACTACTCATCCCGGCACAACCCATCACTACGAACGCTGCCAAACACGCGATAAGGAAATTTTTTCCAGGAAGTTTGAATATTTTGGGTGGACTAACCATCAGAGAGCATAGTGTTACCGGGCAACCCTCGCTCGGCAATATTTCCACACGCATGAATGTTGGGGTGATTCGATGAAGAAAGGCTTTATAGTTTCCGCGATAGCGTTAGGCACTCTCTTGGTATCAGCTTGCGAGCCAGGCGTTCTTGCACCAGGTGCGATCAATGCTCGATGGACATTGGCTCCAAACTCCTGTGATTCCCTTCATATCAAGGCCATCGTTGCCCGGGCAGTAAGAGATGGGGAAACGGTGACGGAGACGACTATTCCCTGCCAAGACACCGGAGAGATTCTACTTGAGGGGCTTGATCCAGCGACATACACGGTCGAAATCGAAGGCTTTAACGGGGACAACGAACCACGGGGAACTCACATGGAGTCCCAGGAGAATATCAGCGTCCTGGAAGGTCAGACCGAGCAAACGATGGAACTCAGACTCGTAGAAAAACAAGCGCAAGTTCATGTTCGTTGGAAGTTCGCCGATGGTTTTGGATGCGTCGACAACGGCATCACCAGTGTGGCTGTGGGCATCTTTGACCAGACAAACCGCGCGTTGGATCAGCAAACGGTGAATTGCGATACCTCGTTTAACGACCCGGTAGACAATACATTGAAATCGGGTGTCTTATTCGACGGTCTAACCGCCGGACAGAACCTCATCATCATCGTTGATGCGTACGACGCAACCAATGAGAAGGTCTACGAGTCGACAGTGAATGACCTCTCTCTTTTCCCAGGCGACGTTGTCGATGCGATTGTGACCTTCGAATAAACGACGCTAAAAAGTCACCAAAGAGTTGCCCGGGCTCCATGACTTCCGTATCCTGATGGGAAATCATAAAAGAAAACACCAGGAAAAGTGGAAAGATGAATAAATGGAATTTCAAGCCCACACGAGAATTCGTGAAGGCCATACCGAAAACAGACCTTCATGTTCACCTAGATGGCTCTGTTCGTCTCAAGACGATTATTGAATTGGCCGAGCGTAGTGGAGTTAAGCTACCTGCCAATACCGAGAAAGAACTCGCAAGCGCCATTCACATGGGCAAGCCCTGCGAAGACCTGAGGGATTACCTGACGGCCTTCAACGTCACGCTATCGGTTCTTCAGGATGAATATGCCCTCTACCGAGTGGCCTATGAACTCGCCGAGGACGCAGCGAAAGAGAACGTCCGATTGATGGAGGTTCGATACTCTCCAATGCTTCATACGCGCAAAGGCTTATCACTAACGCGCATTGTCGAGTGCGTTCTTGAAGGCCTTGCAGATGCAAGGCGAGACCACAACATCCTCTGCAATGTCATCATTTGCGGGATTCGACATATCGCTCCAGAACAGAGCATGCGACTCGCTGAACTGAGCTGTGCGTACAAAGGGAAGGGAGTCGTCGGTTTTGACTTAGCAGGAGCTGAATACGATTACCCTGCGAAGGACTTTAAGGAAGCCTTCTATCTGGTTCGGAATAACAACGTTAATTGCACGATCCACGCCGGTGAGGCGTATGGACCGGCGAGTATTCATCAAGCGATTCATGTCTGCGGCGCACACCGAATTGGACACGGTACTCGGCTTCGTGAGGACGGCGACCTCTTGAACTTTGTTAACGATCACCGCATCCCGCTTGAGGTCTGCATCAAATCCAACGTTCAAACCAGAGCCGTCGAGGATATTTCGGATCACCCGTTCAAGTTCTACTATGATTTCGGAATCAGGGTCACGCTGAACACAGACAACCGCCTGGTTACGAATACCACGGTTACCGACGAATACATGGCTGCAGTCGAGACATTCCAACTCGATGCGGGGGATGTTCGGCAAATCGCCATCAATGGGTTCAAGTCAGCCTTCCTTCCATTTCACGAGCGGCAGGCAGCACTCCGGAAAATCAGCCAAGAATTGGATGACCTTCTCGAAACAGAAGCTCAGAAAGCTAACGAATGGAGCGACGACGAGCGTTCAGACCTTGGCCAGGAACTGGACCTACCTGATAGTTCAGAAGTTCAGAGTAAGACGGGTCCCATCGCGGAAGCGTAACAGGCTTAGGGCGCTCCAACCGGGTTAACCCAGCAGGCTCGTGTGCAGTAAAACCCATCGATATTATCGGTTTGGATTTGTGTGCAACTATACCCTTGTGGGCATTGATCGATCGGATCATTGGCGCATGGAAGTAAGCAAAAGTCACCCTTCTCTACGGCCTCGCCCGTGTCGGGATCCTGGTCTTGGAGGGTGACGCATAAATTGGGTTCACCACCGCATTGATTTTGTGCCGATGCATCGCATGCGCCGCAATGATTCTCGGGCGTTGGAATGCAGGCACCGTTTTGTTTATCGCACACCTGCTCAAAGGCGCATTGGTAGTTGTGAATGCAGCCTTTTGGAACACACTGTTTATCCTCGCACTGCTTCGCAGCATCCTGACAATCGCCATCGACGAGACAGCCTGGCGTGCATTGCCCTGTCGTCTTGTTGCAGTACGTCTCAGGCTGAACACAGTCTTCTCCGCTTTCACACGCACCAGGAACCTTACAGTGGCCTTCCACGCATTCTGCATCCGATGGACAATCCGCATCGGTGCCGCATGGCTCAACGCAACGTGCCGCCTCGCATACCAGTTCACCCGCGCATTGGTCGTCCTCGGAACAGCCGGGTGCGCACACCTTCAGGTTGTCACTACACACCTGTCCGTCAGGACATTCTCCATCAGACTCACATAGGCCGAGATCGGCGCATTCACCGCTGTCTGGCACACATAACTTTTGCGTGTATCCATCAACCGCTAGGCAACTGTATCCGACCTGACACCCCAAGTCTGAAATACATTCGTTGGCGCAGAAGGAGCCTCCCGAGACAAAGGGGAGACATGCTCCTCCATCACCACAGGCAGCGTCGCTCTTGCAAGCCTCGCAGAGGCCCACCTCGGGTGCACAAAAGCCTGCACACACATCGCAAAATTGGTCGCTCGGGCAATTCTTATCCACGAGACATGGGTTGGTATCGAAGACCTCACACACGCCGTTGCAGGTGCATGTAGCACCCGGCTCAGTGCACTCGGTATCATCCGTGCAAAGATTGAGCGCAGGTACATCGGCCTCCACGTCTGAACCCATCATATCGGAACCACTTACTGCATCGGAGACTGTGGTGTCCGTCGCCCCTGGTTCGACCGGAGCTGTTGAATCTGTGCTTGAGGAACATGCGTTTGTAACGAGCGAGATGCTCGCTACAAGAACCAGCAGCGTGAACTTAGTAGATACCCAGCGCATAGAATCTCCCACTGTTTGAAAAAGCATAGAGAGTTCCATTCACAAATAGAGGCTTCGCTGCAAATCCGTGAGAATCTCCCACTCGTCTTAGAACCGTTCCATGGCGCCGATCTAGAACCAGTAGTCCAGCGCGTGTCGGTAGAAGAAGGTATTTTCTGGTTGGTACGGGGGCGCTCTGAAGAGCATCAGCCATCTTCTTACGCCATATCACGTTGCCTTCGCGTGCATCGATTGCGTAGAGAAGCCCATTCGAGGTCGTAGCATAGAGCATCGAGCCAGCCAGAACGGGCGTGCGAAATCCCTGTCCCTTAACGTGCCACACGACATCTTGGCTTTCCTTGTCGAGTGCGAGCAAACCCAACCCGTAGCTAGAAACGATAATCGTTTTCTCGTGAGCCAGGGGTGTCGTGTCGACATCTACAAATCCTTTGCTATCGCCCGAAAGGTCTGTCGACCAAAGTGTCGCACCGTCGGATTTGGCAAAAGCTACCAGCCACCCATCATTAAACCCTGTAACGATGGCGTCACCGTCGATGAGCAGTCCTGCGTGTCCGGTGATTGTAAATGCACCGTGATGGGAACGTTTACGCTCCCAAAGGACACGTCCGGTCTCAGCATCCAAAGCAGCGACCCGGTTTTCCATCGTGGATAGAAAGATAGACGAACCAGAAACAAGAGGCTTTTCAAGAATAGATGCCTTGCCGGGCACATCGACGGACCATAATTCACGACCACTGCGCCGATTGAGCCGATAGAGTCGACCATCCGTTGACGCGATCAGAACATCGTCGCCGATCGCTACGGGCTGTGCGACATTGGCTCCCCCTGTCTCAAAGCGCCAGATCTCGGATCCATCGTGCGCATGAAGCGCACGCACCGTTCGATCTTTGCACGGCACGATGACCACGCCATCGGGACCCACTGATGTATCCTTCACGTATAAGGATTCACCACGCTCTTCCGGCCTGTAGGCAAATGTCTCTAAGTCGTAGAGAGGCGTTGCCCAATCCGTCGTGACTCGCTCCGTGGCTAACGAGCCGATCATCTGACATCCAGTCAACAGACCACTCAGGCTCGCTAGGAGGAGAAGGCGTCGGATCACTTCAGGAAAGCCAGCTTGAGTTCAAGCTCACGACTCAACGGATTCGCTGTGTCTCCTTGGACGATTGCTTGAGCGGCTTCATAGCTCTTCACCGCATCCGCGCTATTGCCTTTGTCGCTCATCAGGGGATTCGAGAGATCGCCTAATCGCGTGTGAGCCATTGCTTGCGCTAGGGAGCCCTCTGGTGAACCGTCGATCACCTTTTGGTAGGTGCCTCGAGCCTCACTGATCTGCCCACTCGCCACTTGTGCATCGCCGAGTTGCATCAACGCCGAGAAACCGAGAACGGAATCCTTGTTGGCATCGATCCACGCAGCGAGTTCTTCAGCTCCCTGCTTGGCATTTCCCATCGCAGCATGTGCCGACGCTTTGACGAAGTTTACACTTCCTACGGACTTTGCTTCGGGATTGTTGCTCAAGAACTCATCGGCGCCTTTCTGAGCAGCCTCGAGTTGCAACTTGCGGTCCGTGTATGCGTTGGTACCAAGGGTTTCCTTGATTTGTACACCGGTCTCCTGGTCGGCCACGATTGGGCTGACCAAGGGATCAAACACGCCCCTCAACTCAGTCGCAGTCGCTTCCAATTTCTCGTTTTCAGAGCGCTCGTAGAGCGTGTAAGCGATACCACCACCGACGAACATCGCGAGAGCGATGAAGATGATCGTCTTGTATTGGGTGACTCGTTCCCAGAGTTTATTGAGGAATGCCTCCACTTGATCTGGAGTTCTCAGTTCCTCTTTCGACATTCGTTTTTGCTTGCGCTTCGCCACTTGCGACTCCATGGGAGATGGAAGCTAATAAGGTAGGCGCGTATAGCGAATGCAGGACCCCATGTCAACGAACTCGTGCGCTCATGCGCGTTGACAAGGGTCCAAGGGTCACCTAACAAGACAGAATCGAGGGAGGCTAACGATCAAGCGAGCAGTACAAGCAGTATGGATAAGCGTCCTGATGACCTTCCTTGCGTCCCAGGTTCAGGCCAATGCTGGAGAATGGAAGCTCAGCCTCGGGTTAGGTCTTTCAAACGAGAGTACTACCATCGAGGGAGCAGATGAGGCCTTGCTCCTGGTAACGGCGCCCACGATCGAGGTTTCGGGTGTCCTTGCTCTCACGGATTATTGGCAACTCGGACTCACTGCAAACTGGGGTCCCACGTTTGGTCAGTCAGAAGGGGTCACTCAGACTCTCAACACGAATCTTGAGGGTCGCTTCGTCCTCGACGCACTGACCTGGGTTCCCTATCTCTCTTTTGGCGTGGGAGGATGGGCGCGCGAACGTTTTACCGATACCGCCTCGACATGGCGCATCGACCTATCGGTGTTCGGGGGCTTCGGACTAGACTACCGCCCTCAGCGAGATTGGAGCATCGGCTTCCTAGCGCGGGGACATGTACTCGTCACTGATCCGGAAGGAACCATCGGACCATTCGATGCCCAGGTACTCGGTTCCTTCTACTTCGACTAGCGCTTCTTCGTACGCTTTTTCCGATCACGGAAAATAAAGCGAATCGGCACACCTTCGAAGTCAAAGGAACGACGCAATTGGTTATGCATGAACCGTTCGTATGAAAAGTGAAGCGATTCTCGATAGTTGACCGAAAATAACACGGTGGGTGGTCCGCTCGTCACTTGAGTCGAGTAATAGACCTGAAGTCGCTTACCTTTGTGTATTGGTGGTTGGTGACGTGCTGTCACACGGTCAACAAAGCGATTGAGTGCGCCGGTAGATACGCGTCGACGGTAATTGACCATCACCTTATCAACCGCACGTAAAATGCGATGGACACGCTGCCCGGTCAGCGCACTGATGAAAATAATGGGCGCGTAACGTACGAATTTCAGATCTTCGCGGATTTCCTGAGCAACCTGCCCTGCTGTGTACGAATCTTTGTCGGTTACCTTGTCCCACTTATTGACGAGAATGATACATGCCCGTCCTTTCGCTTGGATCAGCCCGGCGAGCCGAGCATCTTGTTCCGTGACGCCTTCATTGGCATCGATAAGCAGGAGGCAAAGATCAGCACGATCGATACTCTTGAAGCTCTTGACGATGCTGAACTTCTCGAGACGGGTCTTAATCCACTTCCGTCTCCGAATCCCAGCCGTATCGATGAGCATATACCGCCGATCCTTTTGAGCCTGCTCGTAACGCTCCTCCAATTCGGACAGGATTCGACGCTGCTCCTCGAGCTCGTCAGTATCGTCCTCGTCATATTCTTCGTACGACTCTTCTGGTTCGAGATCCTCAAAGCGCGGGAGAGGCTCCAAGTCATCTTCAACCGCGCCAATCCACAATCCTTCCTCTTCCTCCGGAATCACGTCCTCAGGTATCACGTCGTCGGCATTTTCCCGTTCAAAGAAAACCTGGGCCTCCTCAAGAGCATTGCGCGCAAACTCGACGCTCTTAGGGTCTGGCGGGAGTACGAGGGTGGTATCGATAGAATCACGTGTTGTTCCCGCCACATCACTCGCCAACATTCTCTCTTCGCCAAGCAATTTGTTGATGAGCGTCGACTTCCCAACATTCGGCTTGCCAATGACCGCAACCGCAACCTCATGGGCGGGTGTGGGCTCAAGATCATCGGGTGCGTACAGATCATCGACAACCGCTTCAAGTAGGTCGTAAACGCCTCCGCCATGTTGAGCGGAAATCGACCAAAGCATCGAGACACCCAAGGACCAGAATTCGGCTGCAAGAGCCTCATGCTTGGCACCATCGATCTTATTGACGGCAAAGTGAACGGGCTTATTCGAGCGCTGGAGCAGGCGTGTTATCTCCTCATCTGCCGGAAGCATTCCCGTTTGGCCGTCAAAAAGAGCGATGACAACGTCGGCTTCTTCGATCGCGAGTTCAGCTTGAGCTCGCATTAACTTGAGCATGTCATCGGTACTTGTCGGCTCAAAGCCACCCGTATCGATGACCATGAAGGGTACACCAAGGGCACTGGCCTGACCGTAATGCCTATCACGAGTGACCCCGGGAAAATCCTCTACGATCGCGGCCCTTCGGCCTAACATTCGATTAAATAAGGTGGACTTTCCTACATTAGGTCGACCCACAATGGCGACCACTTGTCTTGCGCTTCGTTCTGTCATCTTACGCCTCGTCGTATCCGAGTTTACGGAGGCCAGCCTCCCGATCGACCCAATCGTCCTCCACACGGACATGCAGGTCGAGAAACACCCGTGATCCGGTTAAACGCTCTAGGTCTTGCCGAGCTTTCTGTCCAACAGACTTGAGCCGACCAGCCCCTCGGCCAATAACAATCGCCTTTTGACTCGACCGCGCGACATGAATCGAAGAGTGAATGACCAACATGCCATCTTCTCGCTCTTTCCAAGAGTCAATCGAGACCGCAATTTGGTAAGGTAGCTCTTTCTTGAGACTCATGAAGAGTTTTTCGCGTACGATTTCTCGCGCCATAAACCGCATATTGCGATCGGTCAGAGAATCCCCGGGAAAGAGAGCTGGGCCTTCCGGCAACGTCGCCTCCGTCATGGCAAGGAGCTTGTCCGTTCCATCCCCTTTCTTTGCACTGATCGGAACAATCTCGGCAAATGCATGCATTTCATTAAGCGACTCGATCAGAGGTAAGAGTGAACCCTTATCTGGAACGAGATCGACCTTATTTGGAATCAGGAAGGTCTTGGTCCCGCTTCCGCGAATCTTGTCGATAATCTCACGCGTTTCGCTCAGGACTTTCTCGGGCTTTGCGACGAGATGGGGAACATCCACGAGAAGATAGACCAGATCCACATCACCTAACGTGGCCACAGCCACATCCACCATGTACCGATTGAGTTTGTTTCGTGCTTGGTGGATGCCTGGCGTGTCGACCAAGATCACCTGAGCGCGGTCTGTGGTCACAATTCCTCTAATCCGGTCACGAGTCGTCTGCGGTTTGGGTGTCGTAATCGCGACCTTTTCGCCAACAAGGGTGTTGATAAGGGTCGATTTTCCTACGTTGGGTCGTCCAACAATAGCGACAAAACCGGATCGAAATGGCTCAGCCATCTGCCATCTCCTTGAGTACGGACTTCACCCTTTCGATCGCGTCATCATCGACATCAAGATGCGTCACCATGCGTCCAAGCTGGGGACCTAATGCCGTAACGAGAACACCCTGAGAGGCCAATTCATCGCGAAAACGAGCCGCAGTCCCCCAGGAAGGATCGACGTCATAGTAGAGAATGTTGGTCATCACAGGATGCGTCGGTTTGGCAATTCCTGTGGCCGACATCGATTCGACGAGAGCTTGTGCCCGCCGGTGATCATCACTGAGTCGGCTAACGTTGTGTTCCAGCGCATATAGAGCAGCCGCAGCAACAAAGCCCGCCTGCCTCCATCCTCCGCCTAAGCGATGGCGCAGACGATCAGCCTCCTGCATCGCTTCGCGGGTTCCAGCAACGAGCGATCCAACGGGTGCACCTAGTCCTTTCGATAGGCAGATACTCACCGTATCAGCCATCCGCGTGTATTGATCGACAGCGACGCCAAAGACGTTTGCGGCATTAAACAGACGCGCTCCGTCGATATGAACTCCAAAACCTTTGCTTCTCGCCCAAGCTGCTCGCTCTTCGAGGGCTGCAGGTGCATGAGCGATGCCGCCAGCACCGTTGTGCGTATTTTCCATCGCCAGAACGGTAATTCGGGGCGCTTTGGGGTGCAGGGGGAAACACTTCGCTTCTAGGTCATCCACCGACGGTAACCCGTCGTCAGACGGCACAGTAACCAATTGAGCTCCCCAAAACGAAGACGCGGCTGATCCTTCCCAGCAGCGAATATGCGCACGCTCTTCAAGCATGATCGCATCTCCCCCCCGAACATGTAGACCTATTCCTATTTGATTGGCCATGGATCCGGTCGGAACGAAAAGGGCGGCTTCTTTGCCGAAGAGTTCGGCACCAAATGCTTCCAAGCGATTCACTGTGGGGTCATCGTTGAATACGACATCACCCACCTCAGCGGTCATCATGGCCTGTAACATGCCTTCAGAGGGACGAGTCACTGTATCCGATCGAAGATCGACGGGCTTCATTTGGGACCTCCATGGAGCGAAGTCGGCGTTTACGTCGGTCGGGTATCGTTGACCAAGACGACTTTAGTCAACTAGCAAATCGGTCCAAAGTCGATAGCTGGGCCTGTCTTCTGTTCACCTTTTACGCTTCTGGTATCGTATTCACATGCGCTGTCCCCGATGTGAATTTGAGAGCCCGAGCGACGAAGAATGCCTGAAGTGCGGCATCGTCTTCGCCAAATGGTTCAAGATCCAAGACGAGGAAGAAGCTTACGAGGAGGACGATTTCGACGACGATGATGAGGAATCGGTGTCAGAGGCAGACCTCTCTACGGACCGCGAGAATTCGCGCCAAACCCCACGCGGACTTCCAATCGCTGCCAATTCCCAGGAGCTGGTCAACGTATACCAATCACTCGCTCACCTGATACTCACAGGAATCTCTCCTATAGAGGCCTTTCGGATGCTCATTCCTACCCTGAGCAAACGTTTTGCAAGCGCAGTTGAAAGGGTTGTCGACGATTTGATGAAGGGACAACTTCTCTCGACGGCGATGGAACTCCACCCTGCGTTCTTCGATGCCAGACTCATCGCAGAAATTCGTGGTGCGGAACGAACTGGCCATTTCGGAGAATGCTTTAAGAGAGCATCTGAGCGGATCGAGGCCAAACGTTCGTTCAAACGAGAACTCATACGAAAGCAGTGGGGCATCCTCGTTACTGTTGTGCTCTCGATCCTCATTTTACCTATTCCTTCGCTCGTTTTCGGAGGAAGTGGAGCCTATGCTTCGAAGGTTCTTTGGCCACTCGGAATCTTAGCGGGATGCTTTTTCCTCCTGCCCTGGATCATGCGCCTTCTCGTACGGCATACCTTGGTGGGTGACGCGCTCAAGCGACTCGCTTGGAAGAGTCCGTGGCCTGCTACGTTGTACGTCACATGGATTCGAGGCCACTTCCTCGATGATTTGAGCCTGCATCTAAACACCGGTCATTCGATGGGACAGTCCTTGGACTCAGTGTTAGATATGTCGGAGGATCCGGTCTTGAACCAAGAGGTGCGTGCATCGCTTGCACGGGGTGAGCTCAATCGATCCTTGGCAGAGGTTCTGACGGCCGGAAAAGCTGTCGCTCGTGTGGATGCCGTTCAGGTCACGACCGGTGAGAGAACGGGAACGCTCGTTCATTCGCTAGCAGCCGTGGCGGCCATGTATCGCGAACGTTTTCAACGCGGTCTCCAGCGCTTTCTACGGGTACTTCAAGTGGTCATTGTGCTGAGTGCCTTCGCGTTTATCGGCTGGAAGACCATGCAAGCCTACAAAGAGGCTAGAAAACGCGTCGATAGCGCACACCAAATCTTAGAAAAAGAAATGAAACGCCTCTACCGTGGCCCCGCTGGCGGTCTCAAACTTCCTGCTCTGAACTTGGAGCAGATGCAAAATGAGCGGCTTCCCGAAGGATACCAACCGCTTAATCCTGAGTAGGTGCCACTGTTTGGTCAGTCTTGACCGTGGTCGTTGTCTTCACCTCGGTCTTGCCCTCGTGCAACTTGGTGTACATCAGCTTTTCAACGACAGAGTGGGCAACCTTTTTCTTCAATGTCTGCCTCGCTGTCCAATGAAAGCCTCCAGCCTCCATTTTCTCACGAACGCGGCTGACCTTCATTTTCAATCGATTCGCAATGCGATTCCAGAATTGCTTCAGGTATGCTGTTCGAACCGACTGAAGCAGCTTTCCTTTCTCAGTCAGTTCTTTGGGCTTCTCTTTTTCGTCTGCTTTCGGAGTTTTTGGCTTCTTCACTCCTTCATAGGGAACTTCCGTGAAGACCAATCCACTGGAGCGATACATCACAAGGCGATCGGTCAATACCGCCAGGGCCGAACCTGCACCATGGACCTCGGTTTGGACAACAGCGACCACCGGGCTCTTCAGTGCACGAACGGTATCGGCCAAAAGCATGACGCCTTGGGCCGTTCCTCGGGTTGAAGAGACCATTAAGAAGATGGGGGCTTCGGCTCCCGCATCCATGCTGAGCAGCTTAGCAGCCGTCTTTTGAGCACTCGCCACATCAATGGTTCCACCAACCACAAGCTGGCGATCCGTGAGGTGCAAAGCGTGGGCGTGACTGCTGCAAAGAGCGATCGTGAAGAGGGCGACTAAGAACCGAATCATAAATGTCTCGCTTGGTGTATGAGGTATACCCGTAGGCACTTTTCCTTGTGCCCAAATAACGGTGTTTTATCAACATCTCCTAAATCAGAGATTTTATTTCTTTCCACCTAAACGCGCCTTTAAGGCTGCAAAGCGGCGTTTGGCCTCATTCGCTTCCACCTCAAACCCTTGGATGCCACGGTCGGTGTGATTGCGATGCTCCAGCGTGATATCCAACATAAAGCGAGACGGCTCGACATCTACGGATTGTCGCCCTCGCAAACGACGTCTTCCATACGAGAGGTAAGCTAACTCACGTGCCCGTGTGATACCCACGTAAAAGAGTCGACGTTCCTCATCTGTGCCTGAACCCTCATCGAGAGTTCTTTGGTGGGGAAGAAGGCCTTCTTCGCATCCGACGAGAAATACCACCGGCCACTCAAGCCCTTTAGCTGCATGGAAGGTCATCAAACTGACCTGCTCGGTCTCTGCCTCTTCCGAGAGTGCTTGGCGCTCCAGGGCTAGGAGACGTAGCACCTCTTTGAGGGTCGTCGCATGCTTGCGTACTTGAAGGCGTTTCATGGCTTTCATGAGCAGTTCAATATGACGCCATTTTCGTTCGCCGCCCGGTCCCTGAGTCGGATCGCGAATCAGACTCTCTCTCACATTCAACTCATCACAAAGCCAAGCAACAAGTCCGGCGCAATCCTCTCGGCGCTTCACGCGATCTCGACCATCCATCAGCGTTTTTCGAAAGGATTTTAGCCCCGAGATCGCGGCAGACTTGAGTCCTGGAACTCGATCCAACTCTTCAAGGGTTCTATGAACGTGGTGTCCGTGGGTCTTCGAATACGTTACAAGCCGCTCGATCGTCTGCGGACCTACGCCTCTCGATGGAAAAGCCACAGCTCGCATGAACGAAGTCCAGTCGCTTGGTCTTTGCATGAGCTTAAGCCATGCGATCACGTCCTTAACCTCTTTTCGATCGAAGAAATCGAACGTTCCTGAGGTGCGATATGGAATCTCTGAGAAATTGAGTGATTCCTCGATAACCTGAGCCTGAGCGCCTGTCCGAAAGAGGATACCTACATCTGAGTACTTTCGACCTTGTTCGCGCACGACTTTCTGAATCGTTGCTGCCACAAAAGAGGCTTCAGCGCGATCATCAGGGACCCGAATACTCTCCAGCTTGGCGCCGGCACCGACATCGGTCCACAGCTTCTTGTCGCGGCGCATGGTATTTTTCGAAATCACGGCATTGGCCGCGTCCAAAATATGACCCGTGCTCCGGTAATTTTGCTCCAAGGCAATGGCTTTCGCGTCCGAGAATGTCTCTTCAAAGTTCAGAATGTTCTCGATCCGTGCCCCTCGCCAGCCATAAATGCTTTGGTCGTCATCGCCGACGACACAAATTTGACGATGCTCGCTCGCAAGTAGCTTGATGAACTCGAGTTGGCTCAGACTCGTATCCTGAAACTCATCGACAAGGATGTGGCCAAACCGCTTGCGCCACTTGGCCAAGATGTCTGGATGGGATCGAAAGAGCTCTATCGGCTTTAGAATCAGATCATCGAAATCGAGGCGCCCATAGGCCGTTTTCTGAGTGATGTAGGCCTTGTAGATCCTCGCAATAAGCCTGCGGCCAGGCTCACGGGCCACTTCATCAGGGGTTTTGAAGCGATGACGCGCTCCGCTAATAACTTCGAGAATATGCATCGTGTCATGACTCTTCGGATCCATCCGCAAGTCTTTGAGGCACTGACGAAGTGCTGCCTGCTGATCCCCTGCATCCATCAATGAACGGTGAGAGGGTAGGCCTAAAATATGCCCGTCTTTATCCAGAATCTGGAGACCGATGGCATGAAAGGTCCCAACCGTAATTCCTTTCATTGCCTCCTCACTGAGGAGCGCACGAACCCGGTCAGCCATTTCTCGGGCAGCCTTATTTGTGAAGGTCAGTGCCAGAATCGTCTTCGGGGAAACACCTTCTGAAATCAGATGGGCAATTCGCCGGGTTATTACCCTCGTTTTGCCACTACCTGCACCAGCTAACACCAAAAGCGGTGAGCCTCGATGGACGACAGCCTCACGTTGGCGTGGATTAAGGTCGGAAGTGAAGGAGTTCATGAACGGCTACTGGCGGCTGTTAAAGTCCCTTGTGCTCGCGCCCACGTCATAACTGATCGGTGCTCGAGTTCAAAGCATAAGCTAGCGACTCACCCAAGATGACTTCGCCCTTGGGATTGACCACCTCTCCCCGCTGGTGTTTGGTAATAGAGGGCGTGAAGCAAAATCTAGGCATTGAGATGGTGGCTTATCCTTGTTGCTACTTTCGTTCAGTGCAGCAACGACTCGAGGGGTCATGTGATGGCTGAGGAACCGAAAATCTTATTTGAACGGCATTGGGCAAAAGGTGGAGCTCAAGTCGATTTTCATGTCGATGAGAACATGTTCAGCTTGGTCATCTTCAGTGGAAAAGGCTCTATGGATGGTGCTCGCGAATTCCTCAAAATGGCGGATGAAGCCATCGATTTCTTTGGTCCCACCTATCAGACGAGGATTACCGCAGACCTGCGCAAGTTAAACGGAGCGCCAATTCGTAGTCAGTTTCTGCTTGGGAAATGGCTGCTCAAGAACAAACGGTATGTCGAGCGTATCGCTGTCTTTGGAGGCCGGAAAATCGAGATGACGATCGCCCGTGCTGTAATGAAGATTGGTCGGATGCATCACGTTGGTTTCTTCAACGACGAAGGTTCCGCATCTCGCTTCATTAAAGCGTAGACGAATCACTAGGACTCGTAGGGTATATCCCGCTCTTGCCCTGTCGTTGGATCCACTCCCAACTCGGTCATCAATCCAGGATCTAAAAGGGGCGCTCCCGCCACATTGAGCGAAGGATCTTGGGACGGTGTCGGCGGTGCCTTCTGCACCAAGGCCTCGAGGTTGCTCAGATCATCAAAGTCCATCGATGGCGCCTCAAAAGGTGCACGTAACGGCAAGTCGAGCGAGCTTGAGGGCGCGTCATCGGCGGGAAGGTCGGGTTCCATGGCTGGCGATATGACCGGAGCATCGGCCGACGTCGTTAGAGCGCCGTCTTGTTGAGGAAGTCCCGGAAGTTCATTCGGATAAGAATCATCGTCCTGCGATGGGACCGTCTGTTCCTCGATCGTACCTGGTGCACTGTGGTTCGGAAGTGAACTAGGGGTCGCAGAACGCGTCGGTCGTGGCGGAAGGGCCGGACTATCCAACGGAGACGGTACGCCCTCCGGGGGCGGCGGAAGCTCACCCAGTTCTGGTAATTCTGGAACACCGTTGTGGATATCCTGCCGCAAGAGGTCCAAGCCCTCATAGACATGCTCAACAACCGCCAACAATGTATCCATTAAACGGTTTTCACTATCCCGCATCTGATTGAGGGCTGCTTCGCGCTCCTGATAGGTAGCCAGTGCTTGCCTTAGCTCAAGATCGGTCCGCGAGGCCTTCTGATTCAATTCCGCAAACACCGCGTTCATTTGGTCGATGTACGTCTCCAATGCAACGATGTAATCACTATCATCTCCCGACGAGCCAACGGACTGCTGGCGAGCACTATGAAGAGCCGAACGTAGGTCCGTTTGCGCCTTCTGGCTCAACTCCAGTTCGGTGGTAAGACGCTTCTTGGAGTCTTCCAAAACATCGCGTTCAGCCTGAAGCGCTTCCACTTCACGCCTCAAAAGCTCCGTCTCTTGGGCCTGGCCTTTCTGCGCACTCTCAAGAGCACGACCAGTTTGCGAGAGCTCATCGACCCGGGCCTTGAGAAGATCCCGCTCTTGGCTAATTTCTGTCAGGACTTCTGAATCTAAGGCCATTCCCGTGGGAGGTGATGGTGGCGCGGGAGGTGACGGTGCACTGACAAATGGATCTTCAGGAATTGGCTGAACATCTACTTGTTCGGTTGTTGGCGGGATCGAGTCAGAGAAGGAAAAATCAACATCTGGTGGCTCGAAAGCGCTATCAGCAGCCTCAGGCTCGCGCTGCGGCTCTTCGGCAATTGGCGATTCGATAGAAGCAGGTAGCGCATCTGGTCCAGACGCCATGAATGGGTCCGCTCCATGGGCACCAAAGAGATCGTCGTCCATCGGAGCCATCGGCTGGAGAGCCGGAGGGTCTGATGATGGTGGAGGGTCAGCTAGAGATGCGTCCGGCACCGACAAAGATGCAACAGCATTTACCTCGGTGTTTTCCTCGGTCTCAATCCCCAAATCTACATCGACCTCTAGCTCTAGACTCTCTCCTCTTAGCACCGCCAATATCGCGAGACGAAACTGGTCCATCATGATCGGCTTTTTGAGATAAGCGTCGGCGCGCGTTGGTAGCTTTTGATGGTCATGAAAGACATCATCAGTCGCTTTGCCACTGAGAATCATGAGCGGAATATTAGCGGTAGTTGCGTCTTTCTTCAGTTCCGTACAGAAGCGCCAACCGCGAGGAAGATCGGCATTTACAACAACTAAGCTCGCTGACTGAGTATCGATAAACTCTTTCGCTGCACGTGTTTCAGACACCATCTCAACATCAGCTTGAGACTCTCCGACGCAATCAAGCACCATCGACTCGATCAGCGGATCGGTATCTAAGATCACAACGGACATCTTCATCGGACGCTCATCCTATCACGGCGAATTCGCACTGGCTTTAAGAAGAAGAACAACCTGTTCTCATGGTGCACCAACAAGCCTCCATGTGGAAGGGCACTTATAGATTTGGTCTCAGATCAACAATCGACTCACGTGACTCGATTACATCGTCGGCCTTCAGCGCCCGCACAGGAGCCTTATTCTGAACCCAGAGCGCCATCTGGTCTGCGTAATGAGGCGATGTTGGCCCTTCATCTTGGCCACCTGGAATAATTGCCCATTGAGAAATATCATCTGTCAGTTCGTACACATTGCGAAGCGCGGGACCACCACTGAACGTAAACGAGGTGTCGCCAAGACCTGGATGCGATGCGTCAACGCAGAAATTATCACCATGCCGTGGATATCCCTCAGGTAGTTCGTTTGGTGACGGTATATTGTTGCCCGGAGCAACGTTATGGCGAAGCGTGACTGTATGCAGTGCTCCCCACCGCCAAACCGTCATGTCATCGGTGCCGAAGCCACCTTTTGCAGCAACTCCAACTTTGTCGGGGTTGGAAAGAAAGGCAAGACCTTGAACCATCGCCCGAATCAGTATCTGGTGGCGGGTCTCGATGATGTCAACGGTCGTCAAATCGTCCCAAAGAAGCGTATCTCCGACTGCATCATCGTAGGTCGCCATCTCCTCGGGCGTCTCCAACATTCGAAGAAGCAGGCGAATCTTGAAACCATCCTGTATATCGTCGACCCCCTCATCTCCCAGAGCAACGGGGAAAAGGTGAACTAATGTTGCATTGAGAATGCTCGTGGCGATCGACGCTTTGGCCTCTGGGGAATCCACAGGTGCCCCCACACCGCTGGCAGCCGCATAACCATGAGACTCCCATTCCTCCAGGTAGGTCTTTGCTTGCGAAACGGCCTGATTGAGCTCGGCGGCTGCCTGTCCGTCCGACCCATCCGTTGCAGCCTTGATTGCCTTTAAGAGATGGGGAGTCACCCGCAACCCGGTCGGTGAGCGGTGATCTCCTTGGATGGCACTCAATGCTTCAGCCGTCACCTCACCTTGCTCAACCGCAGCCTTCACCAATTCATGAGAACGCTCCATACGAAAACCGGGCGCCCATGTATGGCCCAAGTACGGTCCGTCGTTAAACGTGTCATTATCGTATGTCACCCCAATTGGGTCTGCATTGGCGGTCACCAAGAAGCCCTCCTCAGGATTAAATGACTGCGGCAACTCGCTTCGCTCGACAAACCCATCCCACTCAGCGCTTCCATCTCCGGGAAGCGGAAGGAACGGTGGAAAATCCGCGTTAGGTCGAATCGGAAGTCGATGTGATGGATACCAGGCGATGTTTCCATCCTTGTCTCCATAGACCCAATTCTGGGCACCAACATCGAAATGACCGAGGGCTTCCTTGAAGTCATCTAGGCTCTTCATCATGTTGAGCCCCCAGACCGCCGTCAGCTCGTCTGTGGCTTCAAAGCCAGTCCATTTCCAAGACATACATGCAGGATTGCCATCCTTGTCCTTGGACGGGCTCCAAGGAATGACTGGGCCGTGATGGGGTACGTCCCTGAGTGTCACTTTCAGCTCACAGGTCGTCGCATCGATCTGGGATAGTTGCGGGTTCACCTCCGTGACCCAACCGCTGATCCCTTGTTCACAAGTCTCATCCCCCGGGAGAATGAATCTAAATGTCTCCTCGCGGACCTGAAAGGGAACCACTTCCCCCTTAAACTTCACGCCACTCCCGTCTTCACTCACATCTTCAACATAGATATCCGTTACGTCGCTATAGAAAACCGTGGCCCCCCAAGCTGCATGGTCATTGTGGCCGAGGACAATTCCTGGTGAACCAGCAAAGTTAACGCCTGACACTTCAAAATCTCCACCAGCCAATTTGGTACTGAGGTGTACTTGGAAGAATACTGACGGATTTCGCAATGCGAGGTGGGGATCATTGGCGACGAGCGGTCGACCATTCGCTGTGTGATCACCAGATATCACCCAGTTGTTTGAGCCGAAGTCCTCACTTCGAAACATTCGATGAGGCAGTACAAGTGTCTCTCGAGTGAGTTGAGCATGCTGCGCCCAAACCTCAGGGCTGAACTTCTCAAAGAATGGATTATCGAGAATCGACTTAAACATCGTTTCCGTCGCTTCAGACACACCCGCTTTCCCCTCGATAGTTGGTGTTTGAGCAGGCGGTGTGAAGTCATAAACATCGTCCTCAATCCCTTCTCTGGAGGTTCCATCAAAAGTGTTCTGAAGCGTCAAAATTCGCTCGAGGAGTTCATCCTCACTAAAAACACCTCCAAACCCCAAGTCCCAAGTCTGAAGCCTTACAATCGTCAGTGTATCAGCAGGTGTCCAAGGCTCGAGATCGGATTGGAACACGATCACTTCTAGAGGCTTTGGTTCCTCCCCCGCATTCATTCGCTCGATAAAGTGATTAACTCCCGCAGCATATTGCTCCAGCACCTTATGGACGTCGGGGTAAAGCTCCTGGGTCCGAGCCGCCATCTTTTCCGCAGTAGCACGTAATTTGAGCGTTCGAAGAAGTACATCCCCCTGCACTGAGCTGGGCCCAAGTAGCTCGCCCAAACGTCCGCTTGCGGCCATTCTAAGCGTATGCATTTGGAATAAGCGCTGCCCTGCAGTGACATATCCCTGGGCAAAAATGAGGTCGTCTAAGGACTCAGCATAAATATGAGGCACACCGAAATTATCCTTAACCACGCGCACTGGTTTTGAGAGTCCATCAAGACGCTTAACTGTATCTGCCTGAAGCTCAGCACCGGGGAAATAGGCTGGAATGTCATACGTCTGAGGTTCGGATGCATCAGATGGTGGAACAACGTCGCTAGGATTGGTTGCATCACCACCACTTGAATCCTGTGAACTCGTATCCACAGCGCTTGAGTCCGTGGAAAGGGCCGCATCGTTCACAACATCAGCTGTGGGTGTCGTCTCCGAAGAACAAGCCACGGCGACACAAGCAATAAGAGCGAAGGATAAAATGCGCATGAGAAACTCCCCCAAAAGTCTGCAGCAACCCTGTAGCTAGCAGGTTGACCTTGAGAGGACAAGATGGAACTCGACGGCGCTTGAAGAGACCATACCTCCTACACGAACCCACCTTTTTGTTTCTCTTGATTCGCTTAATCGTCATACTAGAAAGATAGCCCCGCGTTTGAATGTCATTGGGCCCCAGGACTGTGCATTTACTGAGTAAACTTCCAGGATTTGATCGGCGCTATGCCACGGAGAGCGAAGTGCATGCGGCCGCTCGCTTCCATCGAGCGAGTGCACCAATTCGTGTTGCCTTACTAAGTAATCCAATGGCACAGACCAACTGGCGCTCGGTCGGCCACGCTCGTCTCGTAAAGCACATGCCAGATCCACACCTTTGTGTCTCAACCCCTGCACCAGCAGATATCGAATGGAGCCTCGATTACCTACTACTCCAAAAACATGCGAACGTGCTTGTGATAAACGGAGGTGACGGCACGATCCACCACACACTTAATGCTCTCTTCTCTCTGCTCGGTGAACAACGCCAGCGCTTTGGTGTCTCCGTTCCTCCTCCACGTCTTCTTTTTGTCAATGGCGGCGGCATGAACATGTTAGCGCGCGTATTCAAAACGCGAGGTCACCCTGAAAGGACGCTCCGCCGTTTCCTTAAGCTGTCTTCTGGCCGCAGTCTGGGACAACTCAACACTCTCAACGTTCCTCTGCTCAAAGTGTCGCATGAAAACGGAGCCCGGCATGGTTTTATCTTTGGCTCGGAACTGGTCCATAACGCCCTCGAGCTCTACGAAAGATTCGGACGCGGATATCGTGGGCTGACTCGCTTTTTCACCGAGCTTGGAAAGGGTTACGTTATGCGCAATGAGATGTGGCACACCTTTGGTCACCTCATCGAACCTCCGAGTACACAGCTGGAGGTTAACGGACGCATTGACGATATGTATGGGGCGTTTGTTGCCTCAACTGTCCCAATGACACTTGCCCTCGGAAGCGTACGAACCTTTACGAGGCATCCGCCACGTGGTCGACTCAATACGGTCACGGTCTCAGCCAGAGAACCCATAAGCATCATCTCGACGATTCCCTTTCTGATGCTGGGCTCTAGGGGACCTGGCTTTCAGTTCTCGACAGACGTGACGAGCGCCCGCCTCAGCGGTTCTTACACGCTGGACGGGGAACTCTTCAGCCACGAAAGGCAACATGTTTCGATCTCCCTCTCGGAATGGGAGATCGAGGGGGTCGTACTCTAGGTTTAACCGTCGATTTTGACGGCACGGGCCTGGATCACGAATTCTTTGCGGGACCCGGATACCTTCTCAGGATCGCGCCCAGCATCATATTCAATGTGTTTCACGTTGGCTTCTGAGAAGACCTTCGTGATGAGCTTCCCTTCAATGAGTGCCTTCTTGCCGGAAGACTTGATGGGAATTCGGAAGTACTTGGTGTCATTTTCGAGCACGCCACGCATCATGACGCGTGCTTGCTGAGTACCATCTTGAAGGACAAACCAACATCCTTTCTTGGTGCATACCTCGCCGATGGTGCCGGTAAAACGTTGGACTTTTTCCTTGTTGGCATCGGCGGTCTTAATGGCTGCAGCCAGAGGCCCACTGGTCGTATCAACCGGAAGGAATTTCATCCCATAATGTCCAGGCGGAAGTGTGCTTCCTTCTGCTGCGGCCGCTTTCGCGTTCTTTCCACCCAACTGGCCATGATTTGCGGCAGCCTCACTCGGGCATACCCCTTCCTTGGAACCATCTTCGTTGTAAATGCAACCGGGGTATGGCTTTTCTTCTTTGGAGGCGCTTGCCTGCTTTCCACTATTGGCTGCCGACGTCGTTGTGTTCGACGCCTTCGTTGGTGTGCCTGTCGCCGTTGTGGTCGCTGCCGACGAAGACGTGGCTGTTTGTGTGGTCTGTTCAGCGGTCTTGGATGGTTCGCCTTCTGCAGACTTCTTATCGCAAGCCGCGATGGTAAGCGCGAAGCAACTGAGAACGATGAATAGTGTGCGCATGTCTTTCTCCATGGTGAGACCGTCGCGCAGTCTGCAGTCCATCGAACGTACCTGTCAATGAGATATCGAGTTAGCAACGATAAGCCCTTGCTTTTTCGGGCGGGGACGCAGAGGGTTTGATTATGGATCACGCGGCCGATTATCGTGAACGCTTAGCGACCTGGTATCACGCCGAGCGACGGATTCTCCCTTGGAGGGAAGATCCTCAACCGTACAGGGTGTGGCTTTCCGAAATCATGCTGCAGCAGACGCAAGTCGCAACGGTGATTCCATATTTTGAGCGATTTCTTAAAATCTTCCCGACGGTAGAGGACCTTGCAAACGCCTCCGAAGAGGATGTTCTGACCCAATGGAGTGGCCTCGGGTATTATCGACGCGCAAGGCTTCTGCACCGCGCAGCCAAGGTCGTCTGCGATCACTATTCAGGCACTTTTCCATCGTCGTCGACGGAGTTAGAAAAACTCCCTGGCGTTGGTGCTTACACGAGTCGAGCTATTGCATCTATCGCCTTCGCCGAACCGGTCGCGGTCCTTGACGGGAACGTCGCGCGGGTGATTTCCCGTTGGGTAAGGCTAGAAGACACAGTCGATGGCTCGAAAGGGAATAAAGCTCTCTGGGCCATGGCTCAAGAAGTGCTCGATGAGGCCGATCCCTCAAGCCACAACCAGGCCATGATGGAACTCGGAGCACTGATATGTTCCCCAACCTCGCCAGGTTGTAAGCGCTGTCCTGTCTCCACGCTTTGTCAGGCCTACCAGCTTGGAGATCCTGAGTCATTTCCGAAGAAGAAGCCCAAGAAAAAGGCTGTCTCCATTCGAGAAGTTGCTGCGTTTGCCCAGCGCCATGATGGCACGTTTCTCATGACGAAACGCCCCAAAGAAGGCCTATTGGCCGGATTATGGGAGCTTCCAGGCGGTCCCAAGCAGCCTCGAAAAAATGCGGCCAAGTCATTGGTTGAGGCACTCGATGACAGGCTTTCCTTAGGTGCGGTCGTGGGGACCTCTCGAGGACACGTTCATCATGTTTTTACACACAGAAAACTCGATTTAGAGATACTGGAGGTTCAGGTAACAGGTGAGCCTACAAACATACGCTTTTACCAAGACTATCGTTGGGTCGATCCCGACGACATCGCATCAATTCCCCTGTCCACGTTGACGCGCAAAGTTCTGACTAATCTGGAGATCCTCGATGGCTGACGATGATTCTAACCGGATTGTGAGGGGCATTCCCTGGGCTCTTGGTGCAGACCACGATGCTCTTCGAAAGGCGGCGTCTGAAGAATCGGGTATTCCCCTCGAGAACATCGACGAGGTAAGGCCGATCAAGATTTCTCTCGATGCTCGGCGAAAAGCTGCTCCAAGGCGTATTGTACAAGCCGAAATTTACCTGAAGGGTGAGGACATTCCTCCCGAAGCCGTGCCAGCACCCAAGCGCGGTGCAATGAAGCCACTTGTAGAGGGAGATGCTCCGATCGTAGTGGGTACGGGCCCAGCAGGCCTTTGGGCCGCTCTCCGATTCGTCGAGGCTGGTCAACCCTGTATCATCTTGGATCGTGGTGAAGGCCTTACAAAGCGTCATCGAGATGTCGCCGGGCTCAGACGCCGGGGACGTCTCGATCCCGAGTCGAATCTCTGTTTCGGCGAGGGCGGTGCCGGTACATACTCAGACGGTAAGCTCTATACGCGAAAGCGCCATGGGCTGGTCCGACGAATCTATGAGGACATGGTTGCCTTCGGAGCCCAAGAACGGATTCTCCTAGATGCCCACCCTCATGTAGGAACCAATCGGTTAATTCGAGTGATGGATAACCTTCGGGAGTTTTTACTCGACTCGGGATGCGAGATTCGCTTCCGAGCTCGCGTCGATGACCTATGTGTTCAGGGAACCAAGGTTCGTGGGGTGCGACTGCAAGATGGCGAGGAACTTCTCGGTACTTCAGTCATTCTTGCAACCGGCCACTCCGCTCGCGACACTTACCAATGGCTTCACGAGATGGGTGTTCAAATGGTGCCCAAAGGCTTCGCAGTGGGAGCCCGCGTCGAACACCCCCAAGAACTTGTAAACCAGATTCAGTATGGGGCTTGGTGTGACAATCCGCATCTCGAAGCGGCAACCTACGCCTTGAAAGCGCAGGTGGGAAGCCGAGGTATCTATTCATTTTGCATGTGTCCCGGCGGGTTCGTGATCCCCACGCCCACCGAATTAGGGCATCTCAATGTGAACGGGATGAGTGCATCAAACCGCGGCTCTGATTTCGCCAATTCCGCCTTGGTAGTGACCGTTACTCCAGAAGATTACTTCCTCGAAAAACCGGGAGATCTAGACTCATATGGTCCGCTCAAGGGGCTTGAGTTCCAACGGACCTTAGAACGTCGAGCCTTCGAAGCGGGTGGCAGCAACTACCATGCTCCTGCTCAGCGCCTGACGGACTTCTTAAACGGACACTCTGGATCGCTGCCGACGCGTACCAGCTACCGACCCGGTTTGGAGGCCGTTAATCTTAAGGAACTGCTTCCCAGGCGGCTACATGATCCATTGGGCCGAGCACTCGGTCGCTTCGAGCAGAAAATGCGTGGGTTCCTCACCGAGGAATCAATCCTCATAGGCTTTGAAACCACCACATCCAGTCCGGTGCGACTCGTGCGAGACGACCAGCTTATGTCACCCGGATTTGAAAACCTCTATCCTTGCGGGGAGGGCGCCGGTTATGCAGGCGGCATTGTATCGAGTGCTATCGATGGTTTTCGATGTGCAGAAGCCGCTCTGATGAAGTCTTAGACCTCTCGACGACGCCACAGACTGAGGAAGAGCAGTAATCCAAGGCTTAATCCAGCCACTGGCATTTGGTTCGACGATCCTGCGGATTGACACCCATCGGCTTCTTCGCCTCCCGCGTTTCCATTGCCGTCCACAGTTGGGTCAGTCGGGTTTGTAGGATCAGTCACAGTGGGATCCACGCAGTTGCCACTCACGCAGTTCATCGCAGGATCACACGTTCCGCAGCTTCCGCCACAACCGTCATCGCCACAGCTCATGCCATCGCACACTGGAACACACTGTTCAGGATCAATGCAGGTGTATCCCGTACCCTCCTTGAACCCGCAGATCTTGCCCTGCGCTTCACAATCGAAGGTCTGAACCTCACCACCCTGGCACCAAACCACGTTAGCACCGTCACATTGACCTTTTTCTGTCACGTCACCACACCCCGAGGATGTAGCCTCACACTGACCACTGCCATCGCACGTAAACCCATTCGGACAGGCACCACACTGGCCGCCGCAACCATCGGACCCACACTGCTTATCTAAACAGTCCGGCTTACAACCCTCGGTGCATTGACCGTCGGCGCTACAACTCTCGCCTTGAGCACATGTGCCGCAGCTACCGCCACAACCGTCATCGCCGCACTGCTTACCGTCGCATGAGGGTGAACAATCTGCGGAACACTGGCCTTCCGGCGTGCATCCTTGACCTGGTGGGCAGCTGCCACAACTGCCGCCACAACCAC
>MDTD01098019.1_pt1 | contig 73707 bp, 61 predicted proteins | sample 811221 | NCBI WGS metagenome assembly MDTD01 (sample SAMN05326646, study PRJNA326480) | marine metagenome | isolation source: seawater | place: Pacific Ocean: South West | collected 2011 | reverse complement strand
CTGCACCAGTTGCGCGCCCACGAGCAGCAGGATGGGGATGAGCCAGTCCCGGTGCATGAACGTGCGCTCCAGATAGGAGCCGGAACCAAGGGCTGGTGCGATCCAGTGCGGGATGAATTCGGTAAGCCCCAGCATGCGGGCCGCGTCCGACTGCACGATATACTGGTTCCATAGCAAGCCCTGGAACGGCGACGCCAACGCAGCACCAGCCATGTAGTACAGAAGAAAAATTTCCTGTTGTTTCAGATGGGTGTAGGAACGCTTGGCGATTTCCGCAAAGAGAATGATCGTGACCCAACGCGCAGCCGGGCCGATGCCCTGTCCGATGACCAATTGCAGGTACATGGAACCGGGCATCATCAGGAAGCCGATGAAGATCGCACCGACAATGGTCTTCCAGTCGAACCCTTCCTCGAAATGCTCGGGCGGCTTCAGCAGGTCTCTATATTCTTGTAGTTCCTTATCGTCATGCATCGTCTGTCGTCCTCGCCCCTATCCGGCCACTATCCACATGCCGGAAGAGGTTGTGCGTTCTTCCATGCCATCTGTTTTCGTCAACTGCCCACAATTCGATCGATTATCGATCATCTGCCGATCACCTTGCATCACTTTCCGCATATCACACCGCTCCCCTACAGCGGGAACACATTGTAGCTCTGGCTGCTGAACAACCCGATAAATCCATACACGCCGCCCATGAGGAAGTCCCCGAGGATCAGCCCGACAAAGAGATAGCGTACGCGGTTGAACAGGCTGGTACCACCGTAGTGGAGCACCAGATGGTTGCACAGCCACCCCAGAAAGAAGGGGAACCAGAGGATTTTCATTCCAGCGGAGTAGGCCACCAGATAGCCAAGGGGATGCAGTGGCCACCAGGGGAACTTGTAGTAGCAAAATATCAACAGTCCCATGACCAGTGCGCCGGCACCGGCATAGGTTATGGTCCAGTAATTGGGGCCGACCGGCTGATCCACCAGTCGCTGGGCGTTCTCGTAGTTGGCGAGCACGGTCTGCGTGGCCCATTCCAGCCCAAGCTCCCGCAGCCCGTATTTGTGGCCGAGATAGAGCATGGTCACAAAAGCCGTGGCCAGCGCCAGCACCAGCGATATGCCTATGGCAAACAGAACCAGACTGCGCCGGTTACTTTCCTGTCGAATCTTGGAGCCATGGAACAGCGTCGGGGCCACGGCTTCACGCACATCCAGGAAAAGCACCTTCTGCATGACTGCGGTGGCAGCTATGCCTGCCGAGCCGAAAAAGGATGTGCCGAACATGCCCATCAACGCATCGGAAGGGGCTGCGGTCATGGTGAAATACGGCAGCCCGCCCTGACAGACGATTCGACTGACCACGAGCATGAAAATCATGAACATGAGCGGCAACAACAGGGAGGCCACAAGCGGCAGTCCGAAGAACCAGCACCAACCGGACATGAAGACCAGGCCGACGACCAATCCCCACAACGGCCAGATGGGCGTCACCCATTGCCTGGGTACCTTGTCGAACTTCCCTTTGTGCTCGCCCTCGCCGCTCCGACAGGAAGGACGGAGGAAGCATGTCAGTGTTTCCTTGAGGTGATGGCGGGCAAGCCAGACAAGGAAAACGAAGAAGATCAGGTAGGAACCGATTGTCTGCGCCCCTTCCGGCCGGGCCAGATCAGGACCCAGGGTCGTACCAAGGGCTGCTTCGGGAAGCTGCCAGCCGAGCACGTAAAGCACGCCGAACAGCAGGCCGCCCAGCAGATAGAACACCCACATGGAAAAGGATATCTGCCGTGTGGTCAGGAAGGCGAACCCGACAAAGGCCGGGATGAAATACAGTTTGAGCTTATGGAAGCCGGAGAACAGCCCAAACTTCGGGAAATAACTGCCAGCCAGAATCAGCGTGGGCATCTCCGGCACCGATGGGTAGTAGAAATGAAGCCCGTTGACGAGATGCAGGAATCCGGTAAAGACCAGCCCGATGAGCAGATACCGGTTGCTCCACCATGAGGTGAACTGCTTCTGGTCCAGCGCTTCACCCATGAGCATGGGTACACGTACCAGCGGGAAATGAACACGCTCGTTGACCACCCACTGTCGACCGAACAGCACCATCAGGCAGAGCATCACGAAATAGGCACCGAGGATGAACAGCGCCCATATGGAAAGGACCGGCAGCCAGACATCCCAGTGGATACCGGACAGCACTTCCATGACGCCCATGTCTCTGCCGCCCTTGATCCCCTGGAAAAACGTACTGACCGCCTCAGCCGAGCGCGGGAACCACGCCTCCGGGAGCAGTGGGCCGAGGACTTCGGTCCAGCGGTAGGCATCCTTGGCGTAACGCTCGGGCGCGGTGATATTGACAAAAAAGGTCTCGGTCAGTCCGGCCCAACTTATGGCCGTAAACAGGACCATCATCAGCCAGACAACGAGCAGCTCCACACCGGAATAGATAGGCGGACGGCGCGTCAGCCGTGAAATCAGGGCATCAAAGACGAACAGCCACGCCACGATGAAGAACGGCGCCAACGGGAAATGCCCGCCACCCATGGGGGTATTGTGCAGCACCGCGTTGTTGTATGGCGTGTACACGCACAGGAACAGGCCCAATACAAGCCCTGTCAGTAATGCTCTCAGGCGGAGTCGTCCGTTCATGCCGCCCCTCCGTCTTTGTCGCCGTCATCAGACATGGATCGTTCCATTTCAGCGTTCAGATCAAGCGCATATTTCTCCACGGCGTCGTCATCAAGAGAACGCCATGCAAGAAGCTGCTTGCGAAGATCATTGAGAAAGTTCTTGTTCAGGGATTCCCATGCTTTCACCTCACCCGCCTCACGATTGATGACCACGCGCACCTGCCGGAATCCGGTGTAGACATCCGATGGGCAGAACACGAGTTTGACCTTTTGCCGCACCCCGAAATCAAACGGAGCGAGCCAGACCCGCAGGTCGATGGAAAAGCAGAGATCATCCGGGATGGAACTGCCGGTCGGAATGCCAGCCAACAGCCCGGTCTTGAGCTCCTGAGATTCCAGATCAAGGAAGTTGCACTGCATGTCGTCGGTGCAGAATGCGCCGTGGGAAACATCATAGTGCGCCATGTAGTATTCACGCAGGAACCCGCCGGCCGATGCCATTTCCTGCAATTTGATCAGGAAGGGCAGCACCACGACCAGCTCGTCGCCTTTGGCCTTGGGCATGGTCCATGATCTGTTCACATCGGGGATGGCGATATGGGCCGCGACCTTGGCCGGATAAATGGCGGATACAAGCACCACGCCAATGACCAGCAGCATGGCGGCAACGCCTGCCGTGGAGGAGTAGTTGGCGGTCATGCCTGCCCACAAGGGAGTCCCGGCCAGAAACGCCGACGATCCCTGGGCGAGCAGATAACCCACAACCACGGAAATGACTGCAAAGGCCAGGGCCTCGGCAATGAACAGGAACGCCACATGGGGCGGAGCCAGTCCGACCGAAGTATAGACCGCGATTTCGGGTTTGCGCTCATACACCGAGCCGATCATGGTATTCAGCACGATCAGAATGGAAATCCCCAGTGGTATCAAAATATTGGCAACGCCGGAGTAACTGACGGCATCGGAAGCGTAGTAGAGCGAGGTTCCCGTGGACCCGCCGCGGAAGAGCAGCATGCCGAAACGATCTCCCAATTCACCGGAGACCTCGGCAAAGCCGTCCTGCGGTTTGATTGCGATGCCCTTGAGCTTACCCGCCTTGAGGGTAAGTAGGGTCTCGGCCGGGATAATGACTGTCTCGTACCCGGGGATATGCTGGTACCTGGACTGGGTGGAAACCACATCCTCGCCATTTTCGATGGCTTCGGCCTCGACCTCGGAAAGCTGCGTGGCGGCCTGATTGGGGAACACGATGGGCGTGATCAACTCGCCGTCCAGATCAGGATTATCGCGCAGACCGGTGTCACTGAACACACCGACCAGTTTGACGTCCAGACCCCAGACATTGACGATATTTCGCTCGGGATCAGCAGGATCAGCACCGATCTGGTCGGCTATACGTTCGGGCAGAAGGATGACATGACGCTCCCCTTCCTTGAACCAGCGACCTTTGACCAGAATCCGGTCAAGGCCCGAGACTTCAGGTTCGAGGTGCGACAGTCCCACCATGCCTCGTGCCGGACTCTCGGCATCTCCACGGGCAATGGGGATACGCGGTGCGCGGGATTTGTCGGCGGTAAAGCCGATGTCATACCAGGCGCGGGGAACAACGATTCCCTTGCCTTCATAGGTGGTTTTGACCGTTGCCAGCGCCTCTACCGGCACATTCTGCCAGTTGAAATATTTCAGGAGCCGACCGGTGTAGGTCGCCTCGTCGCTGAACTGCGCCCAGCCAGCCTGTCGAACCGATTTGACGGTGGTGAAGTTCATGATGGTGAAGGTCAGGATGACCAGCGTCATGAACGTGAGGAAGGTGCGCACCGGCCGCCGCTTGAGGTTGCCGACGCCCAGCACGAAGGCCGCTCCAAAGGCCGCAGCCGGACTGATGCCCGACAATTTCACATGGGCTGACCGCTTCTGCAGATCGACCATCTCCCGCTCGAATCGGAAGAAGATGATCAACGAGACAAGGAGCGAGAGCGCCAGAATGAAGAACGCCAATATGACCACTAATGGCGAATAGGTCAGCTCAAAGGCGGGATGCACCACGTACACGATGCCGATGATACCAACCAGGAAAGCAAGGAAGGCAGAAATACGCTTCTTGATATCCACGAATGAGAAGAAAAGCCGTTCCATGCAGTAGGCAAACGGCACGAACAGCGCCACATAGAACAGGACGCCCACCAGCACGTCTTTTTGTGTCTTGTCCACGTCGTTGTAGACCCGGCTGGCCTTGGCGAGTGAGGCGCGGGAGGACTCCATGAACTTGTCCCACTGGCGGGCTTCGCGATACTCTTCGGCCTCGGCCAGGTCGTCACGCCCCAGTTGGCGAAGCTTCCTGATGCGATCGTTGACAATGCCCTTGGACTCAAGATTGTCGATACGGGGATTGAGTAGCGACCACATATCACGGGCAGCCCGATACTCGGTCATGGGAATGACCGGCCATTGCTTGGCAATATACCCCAGCCCCTGCGGATGCTCTGCATCGGCATTGAGCAGAAGCACCTTCTTGTCGAGCACGGTATCGGACAGTGTCAGCTTGATGGGCGTATCCGGCTCCAGGAAAAGCGTCCCCAGCGATGATTTGCGGGTATCCAGACGGCTGTACCAGTAACTGACCGGTGGTGCTTCGGTCCGTCCGTCGATGAGCGTCGGGCGGTACAGATACTTGAATGTGCGCGGATCAAGCATGTTGAACAGCGTGGTCTGGGTGCAGGAGAAAAGTATCAGGTCCGTAGCCTGCACTGGCCGCTTGAGCTTGATACGATAGGCTGCCTTGCCGGTCTTGGGCTTATCAATGGCCCATTCCGCCAGCCCTGTCTCAGCATCGAATTTGAAAGCCTCCACCACCGCCTTATGATAGCTGACCTTCCTGTTTGCCAAACCGGGGATGCGGAATGTACCCGCCGTATCAACCATGGCGTAGTTCAGGGTCTGCCACTGGAAGGCGAGGACTACCATGTATGTTCCTGGCCGGTCAGGGAAAATCTCGCCCTTGCGCAACAGGTTGGCTCGTCCTTCGACGGTCACGAAATAGTTTTTGCTTCGTTCCCCTGCGTTGTCGATGGGACGATGAGTCAGGGCCGAAACCAGTTCTTTCACCAACTGCGCCTGACGGGAGACAAAGTCAAAATCCACCCTGCCGGGACGGTCGTAAGGCGTACCCCAGGCCGATCGAACATCGTGAACCGTGGTCAGCGTCAATCCCGGGAATCCGGCCAGAGCCATGGGTTCCCCCCCCAACTCAGGCGTATCCGGCAGATAGCTCTCCCACGCCCGCTTGCCCGGACGCAGCGTATCATTGAAAAGAGTGGCGATTTCAGGCTTCAGCGTGGTGACGACCTGCTTGAACACACTGTCGATGGGGCGGAAAAAGGCGGTCCGGTTGACGTTGGGCTTGAGGTCGTGCAGCCAGCCTTTGTCAAAACCGCCCACGCCATTGCCGTGACTGGAAAGGTACAGGGAAACATGGGCAGCAATGGCCCGCTCACCAATGACATCGCGTAGCTCAAGGGCCGAAGTCACGTCCTTGAGCTGGCCGGTAGCGTCCTGCAGGATGGCAGTCTGGTGGAGGATGGCATCCCCCACAAATTCAGTGAGCACCGCCTTTTCCTTTTCGGAAAGCGGGAAATCCGTGGTGGTCGAACTGACCCAGTTCAATCGTTTGAGCTGAATACGCCGGGCCGCCAGCTCCTGTATCCGCTTCTGCCGGGCCGAATCGTCCAATCCGGTGGCTTTGGATTCAAGAAGGCGCAGCCGCATCAGCTCATTGGTCAGATCATCTTCACGATTGCGAACCACCGACTTGAACGCACCTTTTATCAGGCTGATCCGCTCTTCATCCAGCAAAGAGGTATCCAGCCCGTTACGTGGCCGCAAAATTTCCAGCACCCGACCGGCATTCAGCACCCGCTGCTCCAGCTCGGCCTTACGTTCCTCAATGGATTCGCCTTCACTGGCAAGAGCCCATGTGAACTCACGCATTCCCACCTGTGCGTTGCCCTTGCCCGCCGTGGCCAGCAACATCACAGAGCGTTTGGGCGGATTGGCGGCCAGTTCCCGGGCCACTTCCATCAGTGTCGCGATGGATACAGCCTCGTCCGCTCCCGGCGAGTGCTCGGCCACAAGGGCCGTGGAGTCGTAGAACGCCTCGTTGATGACAACCTGATCGGCAAGTTCCGGGTCGCTTCCTTTGATGAAGCAGTAAATATTGTCTGCGGACACATTGCGCCAGACCGACGACGAACGCAGCCGGACATCGGCCAGTCGCTGGGGGCCTTTATCGCGAAAACCGGTACCAAAGAGGGACTTGGCCCGCTCACGGGACATCCAGAACACGGGAAAATCAATGGGGGTCGGCTCGAATTTCGACTCGAACAATGATCGCGGGGCAGGACCGCCGTCACCGCCACGCCCCACAAAAATCAACGCCCGTGCTCCGAGCATGGCGGCATTATTCCAGTTCTTGCCGGAATCCATGTCCATGAGGACCACATTGCCGGAAACGTCCATGCCGTTGAAATCCGCAACATCACCCTTGGCCGCATACAGCAGTTGGGCATCAATGCCGGGAGGCGGAACGGCTCCGGGAGACAGTGCGTTGAATCGCAACTGGCGGAGTTCCAATGTGCGGTCGGTGTCCGTAACGGTCAGGGTGGCCCCGGACTGAACGATCACCGGCACATGAAAGGACTGCCTGCCTATGGTTGCCTGGGGAAACAGAGCGCGGAACTCCTCTTCCACCATATTGGCAGCTTGAGCAGCGCCCTCAGAACCAAGAGACCGATTATTCAGCGCGGCCAGGCGTCCGATGAAATCGACAGGAGAAGCAAGGGATGGGGTGGCGAACAGAAGCACCGCGAGCAGCGGAAGCACCCAACTGCAAGTACGAATAATCATCGAAGCGCCACAGCCTCGATCATGTGCTTTTCTGTTGGTTTCAGCCGCCGCCCTTTGCATGACTATCCACGCTCCTCGCCAGCTCGACCGGAGCTGCTGCCAGCGAGTTTTTCTCCGATTCCACCGACGGAAATATCAAGTTCGTCGCGGTTCTCCACGCGATCGACCATGCCATCACGTACCCAGACCACCCGGTCGGAAACATTGAGCATCTTGTAATCATGGGTCGCGGAGATGACTGTCACGCCGCGCTCACTGGAGAGCATCTGCAACAGCTCGATGATCTCGCCACCGGTTGTCAGGTCGAGGTTGCCGGTGGGCTCGTCGGCCAGGATGATCGACGGATCGTTTGCCAGCGAACGGGCTACGGCCACACGTTGCTGCTGACCGCCGGAAAGCTCCAGCGGCTTGTGCTGGAAGCGCTCGCCCAGCCCCACCAGTTTGAGCAGCTCGATGCCCTTCTCCTGCGCATCGTCGGCGTTCATCCCGGCAAAGGTCATGGGCAGGGTCACGTTTTCCAATGCGGTCATGACCGGAATGAGATTGAAGGTCTGAAAGATGTAACCGATCTTGCGGTTGCGCAGCCATGCCAGCTCGTAGGCATCCAGTTGGGAGATATCCACCTCATCAATGAACACCTTGCCGTCGGTGGGTTTATCCAAGCCGCCGATCATGTTGAAAAGCGTGGACTTACCCGAACCGGACGGTCCCATGATGGAAATATACTCACCCGCGTACACTTCGAGATCGACCCCTTTCAGGGCTTCCAGCTTCTGTTTGCCCATGACAAAGGTCTTTTTTACGCCGATGACACGGACAATGGTGCGTTTTTCTTCTGTCATATCCCTTCCCTGCCGACCCTCGGACGGTATCGGCTCTGACGACGGACGCAACGTGCTTCAAGGCCCGCCGCCGTTTCAAATCTTTTCGGGCCTGCCTAGTGCTCTGCCCGGATGGCGTTGATCGGTTCCATGCGCGCCGCCAGCAACGCCGGGTATAAAACGCCCACGAGACTGAGCATACACCCCGCAAGAGAGGCGAGCCCTATGGACCCGAGCAGATCGACCATTCCCAATCCGGTAATAGCCGAACCGCCAAAGCGGACCACTCCCGTCAAAATGGATATCAGGCTTCCCAGCACGGCACCGGTCACGGCTCCGGCAATCCCCTGCATGGTAGCCTCAAGCAAAAACAACTTGAGGATCATGGAGTCCAAAGCGCCGAGGCATTTCATGACACCGATTTCGGAAAACCGCTCGGTGACCGACATGAGCTGCGCGTTGATGATGCCAACAGTGCAGACCAGCATGGACAAGATGACAATCCATCGCTCCTTGGCCGACATCGACACAGATCCCTCGGCGTAATCGACATCGTACCCGACCATGCTCAGAGAGCGGGCAGCATCCATTCCGCCGCTGCGCAACATACCCTCGGCCACATCCAGGTTGACCAGCACGAACGCAAGGAACGCAACAGCCAAAACCAGGCTCGACACCGTGATCATGGACCGGAAAAAACGGACCTTCAGGCTCTTGTAGCTGATCTCCAGAGATTTGGAGAACGGCAATGTGATCAGCCTCTTGATTCGTTCCTCTGGTTGGCGGGTAACGCCGTTATGGTCGACGCCTGGCGCGGTCATGGAACAACCTCACTTAAAAATTGCTTATTTTTCAACTAGTCCCAAGTCTATGTTAGCCGTGACGCTATGACAACACCTAATTCAAGAATAATTATCAAAAATAGCCTGTCCCACGGAAACCCTTCCCATGTCCAGGTGGATGGGTTTCAAATTGGGTGACTGCGCCACGAACTCCAAACATTTGTCCAGAAAATGAAACGCTGCGTCATTCATGCGCTGATGGTGCAGCATGACGCCCACGCGCCCGAACTCCACTGCCTGCCGAAACTCATCAAGCAGCGCGTCCAATCCTTCCTGCGGGTCTTCCTCGCTTCTCGTATGCAAATCCACATTCACGGGCGTACCGCGCACACCGGCGGGAAGAGGCACTTTTTTCTTTTCGGACTGCGAACGCGAGACCGCCTTGAATCCCAGTTCGGCCAGCACTTCGGCGGTGTCGGAGTCGAATCGATTCCAAGGGGGTGTGAACACAGGATGAAAATCATCACCGAGAATCGACTCCAGCCGCATACGGCCCTTGATGATGTCCGCACGCTTATCGGCTCGTCGCCGACTGACACCGAACTCGCTCTTCTTGCCGGTATGCTGGTGGTTGACGTGCCGCCAGCCATGCTGATGCCAGCACCATAGGTCGTCATCTCCGGCCCATTCCTTGAGTACGGCCCAGCGCGAAGCCGTTATCCATGCCGGGGTGACAGCCAGATGCAGCGGCACCCGGTACTTGCGAAAGACCTCAAGCATGCGCCGACAATTATTGCCGGGAACAGCAACATCGTCTGCACGGAAAAAGACTGTTGTTCCCGAAAAGGCACCACGGAAGATTTCCGCCAATGCGCTGATGGCGGATTCCATCTGGACCGTGTCGGCCAGCCACAAAGGAGATATGGTGGATTTGACAATCATCGTTGATTACCAGTTAGCACGGTTTCCTAAGAAAAAGCAAAAACATGAGACACCCCCGCATCGTCTAACGAAGAGAACAGCAGCAAATTATCTTCTCGCCAGAACAGACCTTGCTGAGCTTTGCCGATTCTTCCCTTATCCAATTAATCTATTCCACCACAAAACGGAAACATTCTACGCCTCAACGGTCGAAAAAATAACAGCTACAAAAGCTAATCCGTCACTATCCTTGACGGGCTGCCTCCGCGCAGGGTTGACTCGCCTGTGGCAGGGCAACAAATGGCTGTGGAAATGAGGCCCGTCTGATAGTATTATCCGGCCTCCGACACATGGACTTCACCTCACATTTCATGCCGAGGTCCTCTTCTGTATAATAGATCATTAATTTACAAGGACTTTTTTAAAACAATATCATCCGCGTAAAGTCCAACCTACGGGGAACAACCAGTTCACAATATCAAAATCATATTGGACGATATGCTTTGATACACGATACACATCGAAACAAGGGTAAGGAGTTTTCCAATGAATATTTTCGGACCATCTGTTCCATTCTATAAAATGCAAGGCTGCGGCAACGATTTCGTCGTCGTGGACAACCGTGAAGCCAAGGTCGCTGAAGCCGACATGCCCAAATGGGCAAAGGCGCTCTGTGCCCGTGCTTTCGGCGTCTATGCAGACGGACTGTTCTTTCTGGATGACACCACGGAAGACGGCCTCGATTACCGCTGGCACTTTTTCAATTCCGACGGCTCCCGCGCCGAGATGTGCGGCAACGCCTCCCGCTGTGCAGGCAAGCTGGCGCATGCCATCGGCCTGGCTCCGGCGGAACACACCTTTGGTACCGACGCCGGTCCCATCAGCGCACAGGTACTGAAAGACGGCCCCGACGCCGGACGGGTCAAGGTTCAACTGACTCCGCCCAAGGGACTGGAGACCGACATCCAGCTGGAAATCGACGGCGCACCCCTGACCGTTCACTTCGCTGATACCGGCGTCCCCCATGTTGTCGTCTTCGTGGAAGACATCGAAGCCCTCGACATCATAGATCTCGGCTCCAAGCTCCGCTACCATGAGCGGTTTGCCCCAGCCGGGACCAATGTCAACTTCGCTCAGGTGAAGGATGACAACACCATGCTCCTGCGCACCTACGAGCGCGGCGTTGAAGCAGAGACCTACGCTTGCGGCACCGGTGCCGCAGCCACTCAGCTTGTCGCCAACACTCTTGGACTGACAGCGGAGCGCGCCGACCTGACCACCACGGGCGGCGAAGTACTGACCATATTTCTTGAAGAAGGCACTGTCTTTCTTCAGGGGGCGGCCGAACTGACCTTCAAGGGCGAGGTCTACCTGGAACCGCTCAAGCTGATTTAGAAGTCCTGCGAGAGAGAGCGTGGAGGCCGTTCCCCTGTTCAAGGGGTGCGGCCTCTCGTATTTTGCCATTCCACTTGGCTTGGCAGCCCCGATGTTGTAGCCTTCCTTTGTCGCCACTGCGACACGGAAAAACAATGACAGCAAGCAATCCACATATACCTGAATTACTGGTCCCCGCCGGAGACATGGAAAAACTGGAAACAGCCATTCTCTACGGAGCGGACGCCGTCTATCTTGGCGGCGACAGCCTGAACCTGCGCGCCGGAGCCGGAGGCTTTTCCCCGGAAGAACTCGAACGCGCCATAGAACTCGCCCACAACGCCAACGTGAAGGTCTACTTCACCCTGAACGTCTACCCGCGAGAGTCCATGATCCCCGCAGTGAAGGAATACATCGAACGGCTGCGGGAACTGAAGCCCGACGCCATCATCGCTGCCGATCCCGGCGTCATCCGCATGGTCCGCCGACTGGCACCGGAAATTCCGGTTCATGTTTCCACACAGGCCAACACCTCCAACTCCGAATCCATCCGATTCTGGCAGGAGTGCGGCGCCAGTCGTGTCAACGTGGCCCGCGAACTGCGCTCGCAGGAACTCATGGAAATGCTGGCCATTGCTCGCACCGAGATGCCGGATGTCGATCTCGAAGTATTCGTGCACGGTGCCATGTGCATGGCGGTCTCGGGTCGCTGCTACATGTCGGCCTATCTCAACGACCGCCCCGGCAACCTCGGCGAGTGTTCCCATCCATGCCGCTATGAATACAAGCCACACACCGTCACTTTTGAGGAGCGCACCCGCCCCGGTGAAGCGTTGTGGGAGATTCGCGAGTACCCCATCGAAAAACCGGAAGAAGAGTTCAGCTTCGACGAAGAGGAAGACGACTTCAGCTTCGAGCCGCTGGGTGGAGATGAGACTCCGGCTGAAACCATGGCTGATCCCGCTTTGACGCTGGGTCATGAGACCGGGGGCTGGACCAAGATTTTCGCTGCGCAGGATTTGTGCCTCATGCACTATGTGGAGTGGTTTTCACGCATGAAGGTCGCCTCCCTCAAGTTGGAAGGCCGCACCAAAAGCTCCGCCTACCTCGCGCAGGTGGTGGATGCCTACAAGACCGCTCTCAACGACATCCCCAAAGGGGAGTTCAAGCCGGAAAAATATTTATCCGAAGTGGTCAATGCCGCCTCACGGCCCCTGACCACCGGCTTCTTCGACCCGGAACGGCGCGGTGCCATCGCCATGCCGCCTGAAGCAGGCGAAAAGCGCCCGGTACTGGCTCGTATCATCGAAAAGACCGGCGACGGTCGATGGCGCGTGCAAACCAAGTCCCGCTGGAACATGAGCGACGACATCGAGCTGCTCATTCCCGGCATGCAGCGCCCCAGACTGAGCTGTGAGAAGTATGGCGTGGAAAACAAGGATAATGAAGGGCTGGAAGTGGCCCATCCCGGTCAGTTCGTGGAGTTCATCTGTGACCATCCCGGAATCCGGCCCGGCATGTTCCTGCGCCAGCCGTGGGATCTGGACGATCTGGACTAGAATTTTCCGCCTATCATCAGTCGAGCCTCGGCAAGGTCTTCCGGCCGATTGACGTTGAAAAAGGACAGGAACTCAGGATCGCCATCGTACAATCGGGCGACCGGGACTTCCTTGACGCGCACGTGCTCGAAGAAGCGTATGATCTTGAAATCGCCCTGTGCAAGCTGATCCGCGATAAACGGCAGGCAGCGCTTGGAATAGATCGCGCAGAGCGGTTCACGGTAGCCGTCTTCCTTCAATGGGATGATCACGTCATCATCGGGTGCAACTTCGGCCAGAAGCCGCTCGACCAGGCCAGGTTGGAGAAAGGGTGCATCGCAGGCGGAAAAGAATCCGAAATCCGTGGTCATGGTTTCCAGACCGGCGTGGATGCCCGTAAGCGAACTTCGCGCCTCGAATCGGTCCAGGGCCACGGGCAGCCCATACTCGGCAAACTCATCCGCTTCACGCGCCGAAATAATTATTTCCTGAAACAACGGGCGATAGACTGCCAGCAATCGATCGATGATCGCCAGTCCCCCGATATCGAGAAACGCCTTTTTCACATGCCCCATGCGGGTTCCGAGGCCACCGGCCAGTATAATGCCTGCTATATTCATGACGGGGAATCTAAACCAACCGCGTGAGAATGGGAAGGGTCCACAAACACTTCTTCTCCGTGTATAAGGATTTTCATGGGAACCGCACTGAAACTTATCGGAGCCGCCGTCATTTGCTACGGCGCAGTTGTCGTCTGGATGTATCTTTCCCAGCGAAAGATGCTGTACTACCCCAGAACCGAGCACGTGGCCTCGCCCGAGTTGATCGGACTGCCGTACGAGGATGTCACGATTCTCAATGGGCTGGGTAACCACATCCACGCCTGGTGGGTGCCGCACCCTGATGCGCGATTCACCATACTGTTTTCGCACGGCAACGGGGGAAATGTCTCCCACCGACTGGAAACACTTCGTATTTTCCATGAGATGGGAATATCCACCCTCGTTTATGACTATTCCGGGTACGGCAAGAGCGAAGGCGAACCCGGTGAGGGAGCCATGCGCAGCGATGCCATGGCAGCATGGAACTGGCTGGTAAAGACACGAAACGTGTCGCCCGAGAGCGTAATCCTCTTTGGGCGCTCCCTTGGCGGCGCGGTCACGGCACGACTGGCTGCCGACGTCCTGGACCGGGGATACCGCCCTGCCGGACTTGTCCTCGAATCAACGTTCACCTCCATCCCCGACATGGGGGCGTACATGTATCCGTGGCTTCCCGTCCGCCTCCTTGCCCGCTATCAGTACGACAGTGAATCCGCCCTGCGCGGCCATGATCTGCCCATTCTGTTCGGTCATTCGCAGGAGGACGAGATCGTGCCCTACGCACTGGGACGACGACTGTATGCTTCGTATGCCGGACCCAAGGCATTCATGGAGATGCAAGGTGGTCATAATTCCGGGTACCTCTTCATGGGCGATGCGTACATCAAGGAACTGGAACACTTTTTCAGCACACTGGAGCAGGAAAAGTAATGGACGGATGGCAGTTGCTGTTGGCCGATGCCATCCTGCTGCTGCATTTTGCCATCGCCCTGTTTCTCACGCTGGGACTTCCTGCGGTCTGGCTAGGGCATTTTTTGCGATGGCGTCTGATCCACTCAAGGCTTTTCAGATACACGCACGCCGGAATCATGCTTTTCGTTCTTGTGGAGGCGCTGCTCGGCAAACTATGCCCCCTCACCGTCTGGGAGTCACATTTGCGCCTCAGCGGTGATGACGCGGTATCAGGATACGATCAAGGGTTCATTTTCCACTGGGTGGACAGGCTGCTCTTCCCCGACATTCCTGCATGGATTTTCCCTGTGCTTTATGCTGCCTACTTTGCCGCAGTCATGGCAACTTTTGTTTTGATTCCGGTACAACCAAACGCACAAGCCGGAAAAAAGTGACGTATGAGCTGGCACCATAAAACACTAATAAACTGATTTTATATACTTTTTAACATTGAGCACACCTCTTGCTTTCTTCAGCACATCGAAAGAAGGAGGAATATTATGCCCGGAATGGATTTCACGACCAGCTTCGATCCTCGAATTGATCGGCTCAGCCAGAAGATACAGGAAATACGTCAGCGAAAGGACCAGAGTTCTGGTCAGGCCATGGATGCCACCATGGACGACGCCATGAACGTGGTTGATCGCAACACCGGTCGCTCGGAAGCCCGAGAGGCAGGCCAGGGATTGGCGGGTATCTCGCCTGAAATGCTGGCACAGGGTGTCGAGGCGCATTCACTGAATGCCGACCGCGTCGCCGACCTCATCAGCGATCCTTTCGAAGAGTAACCCTGCAGCATTTTTTCGCCGCAAAGTGGCCGAAGCCGTCCTTCACGGGATAGGCTTCGGCTGTTTGGCGTTGTTCACAAGGTGACCTGAGCCTATTTACCCTTGGCAGGCAAAGCGTTCCAAAAAACGCATCAGGCCTTCCTTTCCCCATTTTCTTTTCGCTGTACATTTTCTTGCACATCCCCCGGCTTCATCGAAACCCAATGAAACCAAACAGGTATCCTGACCACTGGTCACGAAGGTTCGGCGCGGCTCGAAAAATGTGCAAAATTCGTTTTTCCTTGCTTTCCAAATACGTCAGGAATATATTGGGATAATTGGTCATATTACAAAACCAGTGTCTCCAAGCGGTGATCTGCTCCCCCTCACAGGAAAAGTTCATTTTTATCTTCAAATCTGCCTGATGGTTGCAGTCATCAGTCACTTTTTTGCAGCCTACCCTCTTGCGTCGTTTTTCTGTGAAGCGTATAAATGAATCAAAGGCTAAATCCCCTCCAGAGTTGAGGGGGAAGACGTTAACCGCAACGGAGGGTGGGAGGAAATAGACGCTGATTTCTTCTTCGGTACATGTGGCGAATCGAGTCGCCCGCTCAAGAAAAAGCAACGTGCACTACATTAGCACGAACCGACCCACCATACAGTGTATATTTTGAAATGCTGGCGTCAGTTCAAAACCGGTTCTTCCGGTCGAGTGCACACCCAATTACCTTAGTAGAATATTTAAAGTGGAAAGCGGCAAAGGCACCATGAGAGATCATGGACAAGTGAAATAGAATGATTACTGTATGTATATAAGGGATAGGCCCCATGACATACACGGCATTACTGCAACGGAGGGTACACCACAATAAAACCTTCTAAAGCCATAAATCAGCGAGACGAGTCGCGATGCTTTACAGCATAGAGTGCGCATGGAGCCCAGAGGCGAACAAAGAGCCAGGGACAGCCGGGAAAATCGGCCAGCGCACTTTTACTTTGCCCTTTATCCAACCACTTCTGGATACCGAACCACGCTTAATAACAACCTCTATGTTGCCCCCACCTCGGTCAGATGAAGGTATTTGACCGTAGATTTCCCCAAAATATCTCCACTTCCATTTTCAAAAATGATGCATGATGTAAGTGAGTAACCGAATCCGGTCTCGGTTTTTCCCCTTGTCATTCCCCAGTGGTTTCATGCTATACAACACCCTATGAAACCCAAGACTGCTCACATATTCATCATAGTCACAATGCTCCTTTTTCTAGGCTGCAGTTCGGAAACGACTGCGCCGAGTCGAAGCGGCAATCAATACAATCCCGAACAGACCGTACAGGCCGAACGTACCATGATCGCCCGCTTTCACGAGGCGGTAGGAACGGTGCAGGCCCGCACCGACACCCGTGTCGAGGCACAGGTCACGGGGCGCGTATCCAAGGTACTGGTTCGACCAGGCGACAAGGTCAGCCCTGGCGACGAGCTGATCGTTCTGGACAGCCGTGCTTCCCAGACCCGTCTGGAGCGAGCGCGTCAGGCACAACAAACCGCCACCAGCATGCGAGCGCAAGCCCGGGACTTCCTCGACGCTGCCAAGGCGGAATTCGACAAATCGAAATCAACCTACCGTCGCATGAGCCAACTGCACGAGCAGAAGGTCGTCACTGCCGAAGAAGTGGAAAAGGCCGAATCCGCCTACCTGCAAGCCAAGGCCCGACTGAGTCAGGCACAGGAAGGAGTGGCCGCAGCCAAAGCACGGGTGGGCGAAGCGGAAAAGGTCGTGCAGGAAGCAGAAATCGGCCTGGGGTATACAACCATCATCGCACAGGAGAGTGGCGAAGTGGCCCGACGCATGGTCGAACCCGGGGATCTCGCTTTCCCCGGCAAGGAGTTGCTCACCCTGCAAACGGGCGCCAGTCTTCGTCTGGAAGCCATGGTCCGCGAATCGCTGATCGGCAAAGTCCGACACGGCGATACGTTCGACGTCATCATAGCCGCACTGGGCGAATCACCCTCCATTCAGGCCGTGGTTGACGAGATCGAACCGCTGGCTGATCCGGTGACCCGCTCATTTCTGGTCAAGGCCCGACTGCCCGAGGTTCCAGGCCTGTATCCCGGCATGTTCGGCCGACTCCGCATTCCGCTCGGCGAGCACGAAACCGTTCTGGTTCCCACCGAAGCCATCCGGCGGGTGGGCCAACTGGATACCGTCATGGTCAAATCCCACAGGGGATGGCATTCAACCTATGTTCGCGCCGGGGATGTCTACGGGGAGAAAACCGAAATTCTGGCCGGTCTCGAAGGGGACGAGACCATCGGCATCGGGCGTTCGGAGGAGGCCGCGCAATGAGCGAAACGCCCTCCCGCGTCCACGGCTTCATCCCCTCTATTGTACGCTATTTCCTGACATCCCGGATGTCCATCATCCTGGCTTTGGCCGCCCTGTGCATGGGCGCGGCCGCCATCATGATCACCCCACGCGAAGAAGAACCCCAGATCGTCGTGCCCATGGCCGATGTCATGGTTCAGGTGCCGGGCGCATCCGCTGCCGAAGTGGAAAAACTGGTCACTGCCCCACTGGAGCGGTTGCTCTGGCAGATCGACGGGGTGGAATACGTCTACTCCATTTCCCGAAAAGGCATGACCGCTGTTACCGTCCGTTTCTTCGTGGGCGAGGACCGGGAAGACTCGCTGATCAAACTCCACAACACCATCCTCAAGAATCAGGACATGGTTCCGGGCGTGGTCTCCGGCTGGGTGGTCAAGCCGGTCGAGATCGATGATGTTCCCATCGTGACACTGGCGGTCCATGCCGAACACGGCTCCGAGGATCGGTATTCAGATTTCGAGTTGCGACGCATAGCCGAAGAGCTATTTCACCGACTGGCCGAGGTTGAGGATGTCTCAAGAGTATCCCTGCACAATGGCCGCAGCCGGGAGGTTCGTGTCGAGATTCATCCTGATCGACTGGCCGGATTCAATATTTCTCCGCTGGAAGTCCAGCGCGCCCTCAAGGGGGCGGACCGCTCGCTCAGTGCTGGCAGTTTCGTTTTTGGCGACAGGGAAACGGATGTGGTCAGCCAGTCTTTTCTGCTTTCCGCCGAAGACGCGGCCTCGCTGGTGGTGGGTGTTTTTGACGGGCGTCCCGTCTATCTACGCGATGTGGCGAACATCATCGACGGACCCCAGGAACCGATATCCTATTCGAGGATCGGATTTTCCGATATATATCTCACTAAAATCGATCACAATTCGGACGAGCCTTCACGCCCAGCCGTCACACTGGCGCTGGCGAAAAAGCCCGGCGTCAATGCCGTGGATGTGGCCGACAATGTCACCCAACGAGTGGAAGAATTGCAACGGGAAGTGCTCCCTGACGACATCGCCGTCACCGTGACCCGCAACTATGGCGAAACAGCCCAGTCCAAGGTCAATGAACTGCTCTCCTCCCTATTTTTCGCCATCCTGACCGTGGTGGCGCTCCTGGCATTCGCCCTTGGCTGGCGTGAGGCCGTGGTGGTTGCCCTTGCCGTCCCCATGAGTTTTTCCCTGGCCCTGTTCGTCAACCACCTGCTCGACTACACCATCAATCGCGTCACCCTGTTCGCGCTCATCCTTTCCCTGGGGCTGGTGGTGGATGATCCCATTACCAATGTGGACAATATCCAGCGGCATATCCGGGCCGGGGCGCGCAACGCCCTTGATGCAACCCTCGAAGCGGTGAAGGAAGTACTGCCGCCGGTCATCATGTCCACGCTGGCGATCATTGTCTCGTTCACCCCACTCTTTTTCATCACCGGCATGATGGGACCGTACATGGCCCCCATGGCCGCCAATGTCCCGCTGACTGTGACCTTCTCCACCGTGGCCGCGCTGACCGTGGTCCCGTGGATGGCCTACATGCTGCTCAGAAATCGTTTCAAAAAAGATGAAAAAACGGACGCTGACGACGAAGACAAGCACATCAATCCGCGTCTGCTGTCGCTTTATACCAAAGCCATATCACCCTTCCTCGGCACGCCGCGCAATCGTCGGCTTTTGCTCGGGACAATCCTCCTCGGTCTCGGATTGTGCGGCGTGCTCGTGGTGATGCGCATGGTGCCCCTCAAAATGCTGCCATTCGACAACAAGAACGAGCTGCAACTGTTGGTGGATATGCCCGAAGGAACCACCCTTGAGCGCACCGACAGAACAATTCGCGATTTCGAAGCGTTCCTGCGCACCGTTCCCGAAGTGACTAATTTCGTGACGCACACCGGTTCGCCTTCGCCCATGGATTTCAACGGCATGGTCCGTCACTACTATTGGCGCGAAGACCCCCACCTCGCTGATATCCGAATCAATCTGGCCGACAAGGACGACCGCGCCATGCAGTCCCACGCCATCGGCTTGCGGATCAGAAATGAACTCGCCTCCATAGCCGAGCAGCACGGAGCCGTGGTCAAACTGGTGGAATCGCCCCCCGGCCCTCCGGTCATTGCCACCCTGACCACAGAGGTATACGGCAAACCGGGCCTGCCATACGGCATGCTTATCGACGGGACCAGGCATATCGCCGGACTCATGATAGAGCGACACGGCATCGTGGATATTGATGTTTCGGCTGAAGAAGAGCGGAGCATGATCGACTTTGTCATCGACAAGGAAAAAGCCGCGCTCCACGGCATATCCGCCGGTGACGTGGTGGAGACCTTACGCATGGCCCTTTCCGGCGCAACACCGGCAACAGTCCATCTGCCGGATGAGCGTCAGCAATTGCCGGTGCGGGTCATCCTGCCTGTGAATCTGCGCACCGGCTCCCACCGTCTGGGAGAGCTTCGCATGAAGTCGCCGGACGGAGCCATGGTTCCGCTGGCCGAGCTGGGACACTTCCGTGAGGTGGAGGCCGAGCAGCCCATTTACCACAAGAATCTGCAACGAGTGGCCTATGTCTATGCCGATACCGCAGGGGTGCCTCCGGGTGAGGCGGTCATCGACCTCAAGGCAACGTTGAAAGAAGACCCCATGCCGCCGGGAACCATGGACGAATGGGCCGGCGAAGGGGAGTGGAAAATCACGCTGGATGTCTTTCGCGATCTCGGGCTTGCCTATGCTGCCGCCCTGCTCGGCATATTCATCCTGCTCGTGGGTCAGACCAGTTCCTTTGTGATGCCACTATTGATCATGTCGGCCATCCCGCTGACGCTGCTTGGCATCATGCCCGGATTCTGGCTGCTCAATGTGGTTGCCGGGGATACGGTGGGAGGATTCGGCAATCCGGTCTTCTTCACCGCAACATCCATGATCGGCATGATCGCGCTGGGCGGTATCGTCATCCGCAACTCGCTGGTGCTCATCGATTTCATCCAGGCCGAGGTGCGGCGAGGCACATCGCTCAAGGATGCGATTATCCATTCGGGAGCCGTCCGCCTGCGCCCCATTGTGCTCACGGCACTGACCACTGCACTGGGGGCATGGCCCATCACGCTCGACCCTATTTTTTCCGGTCTGGCGTGGGCGCTGATCTTCGGGCTGCTGGCTTCGACCCTGTTCACCCTGATCGTGATACCGAGCGGCTACTATGCCTTGTATGGAAAGAACGAAGGGTAGAAAGCCGCTTTCCTACGACTCATAAAAAAGGCCACTGCCAAACACTGACGGTAGCCTTTCAACACAAAGCAGTACGACGTCCTGAACTGACGACGAAAAAGATGAACAGTCGGCTTAAAGCTGTGTCCCCTGCGCAGTGGATATCATCTTGCCGATGCCGGGATGCTTGCCGGCCAGATACTCTTCCTTGAGGAACCGTTGCAGGGCCTCTTCCAGAAGGAACGGCGCGACTGTGGTATCGAGACAAGGACCGTGCGGGCGCTCGTTCAACACACCATAAACTGGCAGCGGATAGGTATCCTGAATCCCAGTGGCGAGATCGCGATAACAGGCCACGGCTATGATCATGCGCGGCCGCATCTGGACGACAATGCGTCGGGCAATGGTCCCGCCCGTAGCCACGGCGAGATTGACGCCGTACTTGTCGTGCAGTTCCAACAGGCTGGCGATGGGGCACTTGCCGCACCGAGAGCAGTTGTTGATGTCGTAGGTTAACCGATGGTCGCACTTGGAATTTTGCAGGCAATGCGGCATGAGCAGGAGGATTTCCTCCGGCTTGTACCGCCCCGCTTCCATCTGGACCATTTCATTGTTCACGCTGATGAAGGAGAGCATGACCGACTCCTTCTTGATGCCAAGCGCCTTGCCCAGCAACACCATCAGCGGCATAAAAAACTTGATGGTCAGGCCACGGGAACGACGGGCTCCGGGCAGGCTCTGCTTGGTGACTATACTGAAGAACAGGCTCCAGTAAGCGACAGAAACGGAACCGACCAGCGCCAGTACGATGAGTCCGAGAATCCAGGAGGCTGAAGGATGGATGTTCTCCAGCCCGACGTACGGGATCAGCCACAGGGTGAACAGCAGCAGGCACACCGTGAAACAGGTTCCGGTGATAAGTCCTATGAACAATCGCTTTCTGGCCCGGCGTATGGAATGCACCTGTTTCATGTTCTCTCTTGATTGCAGGTTGGTCGTGCAACCATCCTACACTATTTGCATCCCTTCATATAGCCGCAACTGAATGCTGTGGCGTCCATGGCCTTTTTGCCCTGCGGCTTGACTTCCGGCGTCAGGTACACCTTGTCGCCGGTGGTAATCCCGAGCATGCCGTCCATCTCGCCGAGGATGGTTCCCGGCTCTATACCCGAGGTCTCGTCCTCGCTGATTCGGCCTGGGGAAACATGCAGCCGGATGGACTTGTCTTCCGGATTGGTCCAGTCGAAAAACGCGCCGGGCCACGGGTACATGGCGCGGATCTGATTATGGATATCCTGGGCAGGACGATTCCAGTCGATCTCGCCTTCCTTCTTTTCCAGTTTCCTGGCGTAGGTGGCGATCTCGTCATTCTGCGGGGTCAGGGTGTAGGCGCCGGTCTGCAGACGGGCCATGCCTTCGCAGATGCAAATGCCGCCCAGCTTGGCGAGTTCATCGTGGATGGTCCCGGCGTGATCGTCGTGACCGATTCGCAGGGCGCGCTGAACCATGACCGGGCCGGTATCCAGCCCGGCTTCCATCTTCATGATCGAAATACCGGTGACCACATCGCCGTTCTGAATGGCGCGCTGAATGGGTGCGGCACCCCGCCACTGGGGCAGCAGCGAAGCATGGACATTGAGCGGATGGATTATCGGGATATCGAGCACCGCCTGGGGCAGGATCAGCCCATAGGCTGCCACGACAAGCACTTCCGGCTCCAATGCAGCCAGCTCATCGATGTCTTTCTGGTCCTTGAAATTCAACGGCTGACGAACTTCTATGCCGTTCTCCAGAGCCACCTGCTTTACAGGGGTCGGGCGACACTTCCTTCCCCGTCCGCACGGACGGTCAGGCTGTGTGTAGGCGGCAACAACGTCCGCTCCATCAAACTCCACCAGAATACGGAGTATTTCCGCAGCAAAATCAGGGGTGCCCATGAAGACAGTGCGCAATCCACGAATCTCAACAGGTTCTTTCGGGATCGGCTCACCATCTTTCAACTGGCTTACATCGATATCTTCCATGGCTCTTCAACCGCCTCGGCTAGGGGGTTACTTTTTCCACTTCATGGCTTTCTTGCGGTACATGGCCTTCTTGAGGCGTCCCACACGATCAGCCAGCGTCAATCCATTCAAATGATCGATCTCATGTTGCAACACAATGGCAAGAAAACCATCGGCATCGATGGTCAGCGGCTTGCCTTCGCGATCCAGCCCTTCAACCTTCACGCGCTCCTTGCGCTTGACGGTCACGTTCAGCTCGGGGCAGCTGAGGCATCCTTCCTCACTGTCCACTTCGCCTTCGCTCTCAACGATCTCGGGGTTGATGATCACACGCAGGTCGCCGCGCAGCTTCGGTCCGGTCTGGTCCACCACGATCAGGCGAATGGATTCACCGATCTGCGGAGCCGCCAGGCCGACGCCGTCGGACTCGTACATGGTCTCGATCATGTTTTCGATGAGCTCGTCCAGCTCGGGGGTAATCTCATCAAGAGGTTTTGCCGTCGCAGCCAGGACCTCATCAGGCCAGGTAACTATATCCAATAACATCGTTATATTCCTTATTCCATTTTCCTGTTTTTATCTCAGTACCATCAAGTGCGCCGCAGAACAGGAAGAAAGTACAAGCAGTCGGCGCGGCGTCACTGGAAACTCTACTATATTAATAAGTACGGAATTTCAAAAAGCGAGTTCCCATGACGAAAAAATGATTGAAGCGACCTGTCCCTGCGCGTTGCGGCGAGGGCGTAGCTTCATATGTCACTCTACATCCTGCTCTGTCCACACTCACTCGGAGACCGGGATAAAAAGAATCCGGGGGAAGGAAGAGTCCTTCCCCCGGCTCAGGAATTAGTCTTGTTTTTTCTCACGCAGACGAACGCCGAGTTCACGAAGCTGCTTGCTCGGAACGGCGGACGGTGCTTCGGTCATCAGGCAGGTAGCCTTCTGGGTCTTGGGGAAGGCGATGACGTCGCGGATGGACCTGGAGCCGGTCAGGATCATGATCAGGCGATCCAGACCAAAGGCGATGCCGCCGTGGGGCGGTGCGCCGAACTGCAGGGCGTCCATGAGGAAGCCGAACTTTTCGCGGGCCTCTTCCTCGTCAATGCCGAGGGCAGCGAACATGATCTTCTGCTGCTCCTGAGTGTGGATGCGGATGGAACCGCCACCAACCTCGTAGCCGTTGATGACCAGATCGTAGGCGCGGGCAATGGCTTTGCCCGGCTCTTCAGCGAGCACTTCCATCTGGTCGGGCTGGCAGGAAGTAAAGGGATGGTGACGAGCCACGTAGCGCTTTTCGTCGGCATCGTACTCAAGCAGCGGGAAGTCGGTGATCCAGACAGGCGTGTACACGTCGTCCTTGATGAGGCCGAGATCTCTGGCCAGCTCGCAACGCAGGTTGCCCAGAGCGGCGTTGGCGATATCCGCAGCACCGGCCTGGAAAAAGAGGATGTCGCCGGGCTGAACGCCGGTGCGCTCGCCAAGCTGGGCGATTTCCTCTTCGGAGAAGAATTTGACGATGGGAGACTGCCAGCCGCCGTCTTCCTTGATCTTGATCCATGCAAGGCCCTTGGAGCCGTAGATCTCGACATACTTTGTGTAGTCGTCGATCTCCTTGCGGGAAAGAGTGGCACCGCCGGGAACGCGCATGACCTTGACCAGTTCGGAAGAGGCAAACACCTTGAAACCGGAATCCTTGAAGATGTCGGTCACTTCGGTCAGCTTGAGGTCGAAGCGAAGGTCGGGCTTGTCCACGCCGTAGTCGCGCATGGCGTCATTGTACGTCATGCGGGGGAATTCGGCAGGCAGATCAACGCCGATGGTCTCGGTGAACAGGGTCTTGACCATGTTTTCGGCCATGTCCTGCACGTAGGCTTCATCCACGAAGGACATCTCGATGTCGATCTGGGTGAACTCGGGCTGACGGTCGGCGCGCAGGTCTTCGTCGCGGAAGCATTTGACGATCTGGAAGTAGCGATCCATGCCGGACACCATCAGCATCTGCTTGAAGAGCTGCGGGGACTGCGGCAATGCGTAGAACTCGCCCTGATTCACACGGCTGGGGACCAGGAAGTCACGAGCGCCTTCAGGGGTGGACTTGGTCAGTACAGGGGTTTCGATTTCGAGGAAACCGAGGTTGTCCAGATAGCGCCGCACCGACTGGGCGGCTTTGTTGCGAATGATGAAATTGCGCGCCAGGGACGGACGACGAAGGTCCAGAAAACGGTACTTAAGACGGAGATTCTCACCGACTTCGACACGATCTTCGATTGGGAACGGCGGGGTTTCGGAGGTATTGAGCAGCTTGTACTCGTTGACCTCGATCTCCACTTCACCGGTGACCATGTTGGAATTGGCCATACCTTCGGGGCGAGGACGGACAACGCCCTTGATGGCGATGACGTACTCGGGGCGGATGGCGTGGGCGCGATCATGCACTTCAGCATTGTGCTCGGGATTGAAGACCACCTGGGTCAGTCCTTCGCGGTCGCGCAGGTCCAGGAAGATGAGGCCGCCATGGTCGCGGCGGAACTGCACCCAGCCCATGAGACAGACTTCTTCGTCCATGTTGGCCGCGGTCAGCTCATTATTATGATGAGTACGCCTCCAGCCAGCGAGGTCCTCAATTACACGAAACTCATCATAATCTCTTTCTTGCTCAGACATTTTTTCTCCAGTCTCTCTCAAATATTTATTATTAAGAGCATTCGGGGGAATCCTCAGCGAAAGGATTCCCCCGAAGGCCCTTCCTGAACATCATATGGGCATCGATCCCTTGCGGGACAAGCGAATCAGCTCGCCAATCAGCCCTTGTATTGCATCATATCAATCGGTCAGCCTTGGCCGACCCGGAGCGCGGTGTCCACACTCCATTCCCGGCATCCTACTGGCTGGCCAGGTATTGTTCGCGATCCAGAGTCTCCTGCTCACGGTCACCGACCATATCCTTGATCGTGACGGTGCCGTCGGCCAACTCGGAGCCGCCCATGATCAGGCAGACCTTGGCGCCGGTCTTGTTGGCGGCGCGCATGCGGGATTTCATGGACCCGCCCGAATAGGAAACTTCGCCCTTCAACCCTTTGTCGCGCAGTTGCTGGGCAAAGAGCATGGCAGCGTTGGCCGCTTCCTTGTCCACTACGGCAAGGTAAAAGTCAGGCGTCTCGGCCTCCAACTGCTCAAGCAGCAGCGCAAGGCGCTCCATGCCGCAGGCAAAGCCGGTTCCGGGGCAGTCGGGACCGCCCAGATTCTTGATCAGGCCGTCGTATCTGCCGCCGCCTGCCACCGCGGTCTGGGACCCGATGTCATAGGAAGCGACCTCGAAACAGGTGCGCACATAGTAATCGAGCCCGCGCACCAGGCGGGGATTCAACTCATAGTTTACGTCCGCTCCGTCGAGGATGGCCTTGACGTCACCGAAATGGGTTTCACAATCGTCGCACAGGTGATCCGTGATGACCGGGGCGTCGACGACCAACTCCTTGCAGGTTGGCACTTTACAATCCAGAACGCGCAGCGGATTAGTCTCCATGCGACGACGACAGTCTTCGCAGAAATTCTCCTTGTCCTTGGATTTGTAGTAGTCGATGAGCGCCTGCTTGTAGGTGGGGCGGCACTCGTGGCAACCGAGGGAATTCAGCTCGATGGTCAGCTTGGTCAGTCCCAGCTTATTGAGGAACGTGCGCAGCATCAGGATCAACTCGGCATCGGCCTGGGCCTCATCGGCACCGAAAATTTCTGCATTGAGCTGATGGAACTGGCGCTGGCGGCCCTTCTGGGGACGCTCGTAACGGAACATGGGACCGAAAGTGAAAAATTTGGAAATCTTGCCCGGCTGATGCGTCTTGGATTCGATGAATGCGCGGACAACACCGGCGGTGGCTTCCGGGCGCATGGTCAGGGAGCGGTCTTTTCGATCCGGGAAGGTGAACATTTCCTTGCCGACCACATCGGTATCTTCACCGATGGATTTCTGGAACAGCTCGGTCTTTTCGAGGATGGGGGTACGTAATTCACCGAAGCCGTAGCGGGAAAAGACCTCACGGGCGCGAGTTTCCATGGCGGTGAATTTCGCTGCCTCTTCAGGGAAGAGATCAACGAACCCTTTGATTTTTTGTACTTTGGACATGGCGTGTATATATTCCTTAATCAGAGTCAGGTCACTGGAAACGATTTTGGTTAGTCCATTCGGGACAGATTGTCAAAAAGGGAATGCGCAAAACCCTTGGCTGAGGCCGATTTTCGCAAGACCACACCGTCTGCCGCAAAACCCTCACGGACGATCAGGCACAGCCCCCTTCTGTCATGAAGAATAGGATTTGACCTTGATAGTAAAGTGCTCCATGCTTGCGGCCGGAGGATACTCATGAGCATTGTTTCTGCCTGTGCAATGGATTGCGGCGATTGCTGTTCCCTTATCGTCGACCCTGAAACCAAGAAAATCAAGGGCAACCCCCGGCATCCCTTCACAAAAGGGTTCTGCTGCCGCAAGGGGTCCCGCTATTTCGAGCGTCTGGACGCCCACGACCGAATCGTCACCCCTCTCATCAGGGAGGATGGGCAGTTTCGCGAGGCGGACTGGAACGAGGCCCTGACACTGATTGCCGACAAGCTGAATCCGCTGCTGCCCACGCCAGAGAAGATTCTGCACGCTCGCGGTCACGGGTATCGGGGCGTTATCGGCGACGCAAGCAAAGTCTTTTTCAAGAAGCTGGGGACCTCGGCCCTGTACGGATCAGTGTGTGACAACACCGGTATCGAGGCTTCCCTCCGTGATTTCGGCGATCTGCAGCACAATGATCCCGAGGATATCCTCAATGCCAGCCGTGTCATCAATTGGGGGCGTGATCTCGCCCGTTGTTCCATTCACCAGTTGCAGCTCCTCCACAAGGCACGCAAAAACGGCACCGAGGTGTTGACCATCTCCCCCGGTGGAGATGACACCGCAGAATTTTCCGACGTCAACGTCATCATCCGCCCAGGCACCGATCGTTTTCTGGCCGCTGCCGTGCTCAAGTTGTATCTCGAAGCCGGTGATCTCAACCCATGGGTGCTCAATCGATGCGCCAACTGGCCGGTACTCCGCGGCATCATCGACGGTTACAAGCTCTCCGAGCTGACCAGCATGTGCGAAGTCTCCACCGCTGACGTCGAGATGATCTACGACTGGTACGCCGACACCGGCAACGTGGCGACCCTCATCAGTTGGGGACTGCAACGCCATCTGTACGGCGGCGAGAACGTCCGGTTCATCAATGCGCTGGCAATGATCTCCGGCAATATCGGCATCTCCGGCGGCGGTGCCTACTACAATGTTTCTTCCGGTCGCAACCTCGGCAAGTGGGACCATCTCGTTATGGATCACGAGCCGGAACGCCGCACCTTCCTTCAGCAGGACCTGGGTGCCGAGCTGCGACGGGCCGACCCCAAGGTCGAATTCATCTGGGTCGACGGGTTCAACATCGTCAATCAGGTACCCGATTGTCTGTCCGTTGCCGATGCCTTTCGCAAGCCGTTCGTCGTCTGCATGGAAGCCTTCATGAACGACACCGCGCTCACCGCTGATGTCATTCTTCCACCAGCCCTGATGCTGGAGCGTGAAGACGCCTTCGGTTCCTTCGTCCACAACTACGTGCATTACTGCGCCAAGGTCGTGGAGCCACGTGGTCAGTGTCGGCCGGACCATGAGGTTTTGCGTGATCTTGGTGCGCGGCTGGATACGCCTGTCACGTTGCCGGACACCGAGACAATGCTCGAGGAAAGCTTGAAAAAGGGTGGTTTCTCTCTTGAAGAGTTGCGCGAGAACGGGTTTGTCAAAGCCATGCATCCCTACGTGGCTTACGAGGACATGCAGTTCGCCCATCCTGACGGATTGTACCGGTTCCCCGAGACATTGACGCCCGAGCCTGAGCGCGACCCTGATTATCCGCTCCAGTTGTTGACTCTGGTCCGTCGCAAGTATCTGCATTCCCAGATTCCCGAAGACGATCAGCGAGGCACGCCGACCGTTTGGGTTTCCAAGCAGAACCCCGCCTGGGGACCGCTCAACCCGGCCGAAGAAGTCTATCTCGTCACGCCGCAAGGTGCCATGCAGGTTCAGATGAAGACCATCGACGATCTGCATCCGCGTGCTGTGATCATTCGACGCGGTGGCTGGATGAAGATGGGGCACAACGCCAACGTCATCATCAAGCCCATGAACACGGATATGGGTGACGGGACTGCCTACTACAGTCAGGTTTGTCGGCTGGAGAACAGGTAGCGGCCGTTTGTTTTTGCCCGTTGGGGCGGAGTAATCAGATGAGGAAACCGCCTTCGGCGGGATTTGTCAGGTGATTTCGCCTCCGACGGGCAAGGACTACCGCCCTTGCATCCCCAATCTGGCTCCTGTGGAGCCATGCGTCTTATGTTACTAATTTCAGACTTTCTTTAAGCACCACCCTCGCCGAAGGCGCAATGGGATTCCAAAGGGGCTCGCCCTTTGGCCGCCGGAGGCGAAGTCTTGCGACATATCGCCGCAACGCGGCACTCATATTCTGCTTCAGCCTTTCATCCCAAGCATCTGCTCCCAGGCCGGGAGCAAAGTATCGATGGAATTGCCCAGAAGACGCATGTACCGAACCTCAAGCTGGGCCATTTCTTCGTCCTGCTTGCGCAACCACTCGGACATCCAGGCGAATCGCATCCCCAGAATCATCTCAGGCAACAGCGCCAAATCAGCGGGATCAAGCTGCCCTTGATCCCGCAAGGTCTTGAGCAATGCCGGAGCCAAACCGCGCACCAAGGCGTGGGGGTCTTCGATACCGACACACCCCAGACAGTTGGCGACATCGAATAATACAGGCCGAAGCCCCATGAATTCCCAGTCGATGACCGCACCAACCTGCGTATCGTTCCAGATGACATTGAGCGGATGGAAGTCTCCCTGACACAGAGCCACGGGCAAATCGTGCCAGACGTCGAAAAGCGGGGCCAGCACACCAAGAACAGGGAGCAACGCCTCGTGCAGGTCGGCCCGGCGTGGCGCCATGACCGCCATCAATTCATTGGCGTACGCCTCATGATCGAACCGGGGTACGTTGAGAAACTCGTCCGAAGCTGCCGATGAAACAAATCGCATGCCCGCTATGAACTGCCCGAGACTCACCCCCCGCGCCGCGTCATCCACAAAATCGGGCTGTGGTAAAGGATCACCGAAAATGAAAGGTGAAAGCTGCCAGTGAGCGCCATCCTGTTCCACACAATACCGCCCATCAGTGGCAACATAGGCAGGCACGGGCAACCCTGCTTTCGCGAGTGTGGTCAAGGTGCGCCCGATGCGTTCACGGCTGTCGAATTGACCGGGCTTGAGTTGCTCCAGCATCCAGGTCCGACCGGTTGAATCGTCCACCGCCACACGGGAAGTACACCGCTCTGGACTGCCCGGCAGGAGAATGTCATCACGTATGCGCCCTAAGGTCAGCCCCCATGGGGAAAGATCAGTTTTCATAGATTTGTGAAAGGTAAAAAAGCATGGCCGCCATCGGTGAGAACCGGTGACGGCCAGGCCGTTGTTTAATCGTAGTGGCTTGTGGCCTAGCGCAGCCCCAAAGCCTCTTCAAGAGCTGTCAGATTGTCTCGGATGATTTGCTGTTCAGCAGGGGAGACCTGTCGATCCACCTGCTGCTTGACGGCTTCCAACTGTCCCTGAGGCTGCTGGGCCATCATCTCTTCGACCATTTTCTGTTCTTCTTCGGTCAGCCCCTGAATCTGCTCATCCATTTGGCGCTTCATGAGCACCATCTGTTCGTAATTCATGACGGTCATGGCCTGTCCGTACACATACAGAAACCGCTGCTGATCCCAGCCAAGGGATGTGGTGACCTCTGCAATCTTGGCGGAAAGGACTTCGGGGTCTTTGGGACCTTCGGCGTTGATGGTCGGATTGGTCAAGCGGGTGATTTCGGGAATATCCTTGATGAACTTCTGAAATTCGGCTTCGGTGAGCGGAGCCATGGATTGCGTTTCGACCTGCGCCTCCGGGATCGAAGCCGGGGCTGAATCCCGTGTTGTTTCAGTCGGTTCCGGGGCCACGGTTTCATTATCGCTGCAACCGGCAAAGAGTACGAGAGAGAAAATCAGCATGAGGGTAAGGCTGAGATGTTTCACAATTATCTCCTTGGAATATCTTCTATATTTTCCGTATATCGGCAACCTTGCCATTATACTTGCCCGGGTCGTCTTTCAGAAAATCTACAAGACCGCGGGCCGACTCTTCCGGTGTCAACAAGATGCCCTCTTCCTTCCATGGGCGGAAGACCGCCTTGAGCTGTTCGGCACTATGCCCTTCGCTGTTGCGTGCGTCCACCTGCATCCGTGTTTCCACGACGCCAGGACGCCAGATTATGGAAGTGACCGGCGGTGCTTCCGCCGCCAATTGACGAGCCATGTGTTCTTCTGCGGCCTTGGCGGCGCAATAGGCCCCAATTCCCGGCTGTGCGCGTTCTGCTGCGCCGGACCCGAAGAAGACGGCCAGACCGCCTCCCCGCCAGAGAAGATGGGGTACCGCATGCCGAATCAATTGATGGGCGGCGGTGACCGACGAATCCATGACTTCACGGAAACGGGTCTTGTTCAGCTCCCAGATGGCCGGACCGGGAGCCAGCACTCCGGCCGCGTGGATGAATCCGTAGAAATCACCAAATTCAATTCCCACCTGTACCAATTCCAGTGCCACGTTGGATGAGGACACGTCACCACTGATGGCAACGGCCTTCACGCCCTGTTCTCGGCACAATTTACTGGTTTCCCTGAGCTTATCTTCACTGCGCGCACCAAGAACAAGGTTCACGCCTTCCTTGGCCAGCTCCAGAGCCAGGGTTTTTCCTATGCCCCTTGAGGCTCCTGTGAGCACGAGGGTTTTATTCCTGAGCAAAGTCATATATGTTGATCCTTCCGTTTACCCTATTGCATACCCGAGAATACGCAACATGTCATTGAAAGTAAGCAAACGACGTCCATTGGTCGCCCAATCAGAAATTCGCAACATGTCCATCGAATGCGCCAAGGCCAAAGGCATCAATCTGGCGCAGGGGGTCTGTGACCTGCCTGTGCCGGATGCAGTCAGGCAGGGCGCGCAGGAAGCCATGGACCGCGGCATCAATACCTACACCCGCTTTGACGGGCGCTGGGAACTGCGCAAGGCCGTGGCCGAGAAGCAGGGCCGCTTCACCGGGCTGGACATCGACCCCGAAGGACAGGTCGTGGTATCGGCCGGTGCGACTGGCGCCTTCTACTCCGCATGTCTCGCCCTGCTGGATGAAGGGGATGAGGTCGTCGTGTTTGAGCCGTATTACGGCTATCATATCGTGACCATGGCATCGCTGGGCATCAAGCCGAGGTATGTCACCCTTGAGCCGCCCCACTGGTCATTCACGACCAAGGCCCTTGAAGACGCTGTTACCAGTCGGACACGGGCCATCATCCTGAACACACCGTCCAACCCGGCGGGCAAGGTCTTCAACCGTGAAGAGATGTCGGTCATTGCCGATTTCGCAGAAGCGCATGATCTCTTTGTTTTTACGGATGAAATTTACGAACACTTTGTTTTTGACGGGCTCAAGCACATTTCCCCGGCCACCCTGCCGGGAATGGGACGCCGGACCATCACCATCTCCGGGCTTTCCAAGGTATTTTCCATCACGGGCTGGCGACTGGGCTACGCCATCTGCGACCCGGAATGGGCGTTGCCCATCGGCCATTTCAGTGATCTGGTCTATGTCTGCGCTCCGGCCCCGCTTCAGATCGGCGCGGCAAACGGACTGGCTACCCTCGGCCCTGACTACTATCAGGCCATATCCGACGACCACCAGCTCAAGCGTGATCTCTTTTGCAATACGCTCAAGGAGATCGATCTGACGCCGCATGTTCCAGAAGGAGCCTACTATACGCTGGCCGATATATCGTCGCTTCCCGGTGAAACAGCCAAGGAGCGGGCGCTGTATCTGCTGCAACAGACCGGCGTGGCCTGCGTCCCCGGTTCCGCCTTTTTCCACGGCCCGGAAGGTGAAACACTGGCGCGTTTCTGCTTTGCCAAGGAAATGCCGGTACTGGAAGATGCCATGAACCGTTTACGGAGGCTGTCCTCATGAATGATTCACAAAAAAAGCAGTTCAAGGCATTTGCGCAGGAGGAAATGAAGGAAATCAAGGAAGAGATTCCTTACCTTGAGAAACTGCTGGAACCGGTTGCCCCCGACAATGCCATCGGCCGCATCTCCCGCATGGACAACATCGTCAACCAGTCCGTGGCCGAGGCACAGCTTTCCAAGGCCCGGGTCCGCCTCATGAGCCTGGAAAAAGCGCTCAAACGCGTGGATGAAGACGAAGATTTCGGGCGGTGCATCGAATGCGACGACCTTATTCCCATGGCCCGCCTCAAAGCCATGCCGGAAACCGAATTATGCGTTGAATGTGCGGAGTAACCCACAGACTGTCAGCGGACACGGTACCTGCATCGTGTCCGTTTTTTATTCGACCGTCACAGCGTAGACGCCAGCCCATCCGCCCATGAACACCCGTTTCCTGACAAACGGTTCTCCCGAGCGATGGAGGAAAGACGTGGTTCCGCCCCGATCCATGTATTGTTGGAAACAGGCATGATGGTCGGCACCGGCCAACCGTTCAACCGTACGAACGACCAGGCCCGTAAATGGTGAGCGGCCCATGGAGGGCATACGATAATCACCGATAAGCACGACCCCGCCGGGACGGACGATCCGCAAGGTTTCCGCAAAAATACGCTCTGCCTGATCAAGCGGTTTTTCATGAAGGGCAAAGCTGATGAATCCGGCATCGAAACCATCCGAGGCGAATGGCAAACGTATGGCGTCCCCTTGCTGAAAACGGACACTGGAACGCTTTTTTCTGGCCACAGCCAACATGTCGGGAGAAAGGTCCAGGCCGATCACGGGGAGTCCCGCTTCAAAACACATTCCGGCAAGCATGCCCGTACCGCAACAGACATCCACCGCAGATCGACAGCCCCTCTTGAGGGCAACCTGTACCATGGACTCATGCACAGGACGAAGAGATGGTCCGACAAGGGTATCGTACCACTTCGCCATACGGCTGTATTCATTCATGATCAATCTAGTGTGACTGAGGCGCCATGGAGGGCTCGAATATTGACGCCATACCTCTGATAAATGTGATCCAGAGCACCAGAATCCACCAACTCCTGCATGCGACGGTCATAGACTTCCTTGAGTCGCCGACCACTCTCCGAAGGGCTGAATATGGGGCAGACCTCAAGTGTGGTGATGGGGGAAATGCGCAGGTCACTGAGCTGGATACCGGACCGGGGCAACGCTTCCAGCAGTTGGTCCTTGTCACCTATGATGTATTCCACATGCCCCCTGTCCAACATCTGGAAGGCAAAACCGAGATCGTACACTTCCTGTGGGGACATCTTCACCGTGATGTATTCCTGCCAGTCAAACCCGTTGAGATAGGCCACGCGTTTGTCGCGAAGAGAATCAACCCCGGTAAAATCCGTGGAACGAAAATGGACTGCTACCAAATCGTACAGCGCCAGGGACACAGCCCCTTGAACAACGTCATTGAATTGATCCCTGACGCTCAGAGTGCATTGAATCCTGGAGTCAGTCACAGATTGCAGCGCACGCGGATACGGCAGGGATTTGTGTTTGAAACCAATCCCCTCATCCTCGTACACACTCTGCAGAATCTCCGTATACAGTCCGGCCTGTCCCGGCTGCACGGCCCGGCCGACATAGGGCATGCCGAACACACACACCTCTCGCGGAACCCAGGGGTCATCTTCCTGCGCAAACGCGGTGACGGCCATCAACAGGGTAAAAATTATGATCAAATATTGCTTCACCGTTGCAATATCGTGCAAGTGTACACAAAAAGCAAGCATTGGTGTCTGAATCTTGAAAATTGCATTTGTTGGACGAACTCCCCACCCCGTGATAGGCAGCAATATAAACGGGTGTCTGCGGACACCGGGGGAGAACATAATGAAATTTTCCGGCATCAACCTGTTGGATGAACTGGCAAAAGAGGAACTGGCGGACCTCCGTGCCGTATTCCATGAAAAGACCTATCCCAAGGGTACGATCATCTATGCCCCTGATGAGCAGGAGAACCTTGTTTTCGTGATCGGCAGCGGACGGGTGCGTATTTATCTCGGCTATGAAGACAAGGAATTTTCTCTGGCCATCCTCAACCCCGGCGACCTCTACGCCACCCATGCGGATTGTTTCATCGAAGCCTTTGACGACTGCACCCTGCTGGTCGCGGACGTCCATTCGGTCAAAACCGTCATGGATCGTGTCCCCATGTTCACACGGACCATGGTTCGCGTTCTGGGCAACATCCTCCACAACTCCTTTTCCATCATCGGCGGCCTTGCCTTCAAGGATATCCATGAACGACTGATCGACTATATCCTCAGCGAAGCCCGTACCGCTCCGCCGTCAGAGAATGGCGGTGTCCACATCTCTCTGGGACTGACCATGGAACAACTCGCCCAGCTCATGGGCGCCAGTCGCCAGACCATCTCCACGCTGCTCAATGAAATAGTCCGGCAGGGTCTCATGGAAAAAGAGGGACGTGGCAGGTATTACATTCCGGATTTATCAGCACTGGAAGCCGCAGCCGGACAATAAACGCGGCAGGTTTCAAGCCACCCACAGCACCCTCCTTCGCCCAAGCCTGCATCGGCAGCTTACCATCGTCATTCGCACACGCTCGACGCAAGGTGCAATACGTGCCATAACGTACGCACTATTGCGTATGCGTAATACCCCAGCTTGGCGGTCTGGTTATTATCATGATCTTTTTCTTTCCATTTGTCGGCTATCCGACAGATAAGGTAAGAGACTCCGTGTATGGTCCGTCAGAAACTGGAGTCAAGACGCTGATCGTTCCGGATCGTTGCGGTAAGAAGATCCGGTTAAACCAGGCATTTGGAGGTACGTATGGCCAAGGAACCAAAACCCATTGATGATCTGACCATCTGGGATGACGCAAAAGCGATGATAAAGAAGGCACGGGAAGAAGGTATCGAAACCGTGCACGAACGTCTGCAGATGCAGACTCCCCACTGTAAATTCTGTGAACTCGGCACCACCTGTCGCAACTGTACCATGGGCCCGTGCCGCATCTCCAAGAAGATGCCGCGTGGCGTTTGCGGTGCGGATGCCGATGTGGTGGTTGCACGCAATTTCGGGCGTTTCATCGCCGGTGGTGCAGCCGGACACTCGGACCATGGCCGCGACCTGATCGAAGTGCTCGAAGCCATCGTCGAAGGCGAGGCCAAGGACTACAAGATCACCGATGAAGCCAAGCTGATACGCATTGCCGCTGAAGTCGGCATTGAAACCGAAGGACGCGACATCATGGCCGTGGCCGAAGACGCCATGGAATGCTTCTTCGGCGATTTCGGTTCCCGCAAATCCGAAGTCGCATTTCTGTCCCGCGCACCCAAGGTTCGCCGCGACAAATGGGACAGCCTGAACATGACCCCCCGTGGCATTGACCGTGAAATTGCGGAAATGATGCACCGCACCCATATGGGCTGTGACAACGACGCTCCCAACACGATGATCCACGCGGCCCGTACCGCACTGGCCGACGGTTGGGGCGGCTCCATGATCGGCACCGAACTGTCGGATGTCATCTTCGGAACACCCACACCGAAAATGTCAACAGCCAACCTCGGTATCATCAAGGAAGATCAGGTCAACCTGCTCGTCCACGGCCACAACCCGGTCGTTTCCGAAATGATCCTGGCCGCAGCCCGCGATCCTGAGCTGGTGGCCCGGGCCAAGGAACTGGGCGCTGAAGGCATCAATGTCGGCGGTCTGTGCTGTACCGGAAACGAGCTGCTCATGCGCCAGGGAATCCCCATGGCCGGTAACCACCTGATGACCGAACTGGCGATCCTCACCGGTGCCGTCGAAGCCATCGTGGTCGATTACCAGTGCATCATGCCCAGCCTGGTGACAATAGCCGGCTGTTACCACACCAAATTCATCGACACAGCCAACAAGGCACGCTTCACCGGCGGCATCCACATCGACTTCCAGCCCAAGACAGCCATGGAACAGGCCAAGGAAATCGTTTCCATGGCAGTGGAAGGCTTTGCCGAACGTGATGCCGGGCGCGTGGATATTCCGTGCGAACCCGTTTCCATCATGACCGGCTTCTCCAACGAAGCAGTCATCGAAGCCCTTGGCGGGTCGCTGGACCCGCTGGTTCAGGCCATCGCCAATGGCGACATCCGCGGTGCCGTGGGCATTGTCGGCTGCAACAACCCGAAGTTCAAACAGGACTCCATGAACGTCGGGCTCGCTAAAGAGCTGATCAAACGCGACATCCTCGTCCTGGCAACCGGCTGTGTCACCACGGCAGCAGGCAAGGCCGGACTGCTCGTTCCCGAGGCCATCGAGATGGCCGGTCCCGGGCTCAAGAAGGTCTGCGGTTCCCTCGGTATTCCACCGGTCCTGCATTACGGGTCCTGTGTTGACAACTCACGTATTCTCCAGTTGTGCGGCGCTCTGGCCGACACGCTCGGAGTGGATATCTCGGACCTTCCGGTGGGCGCATCCTCCCCGGAATGGTATTCCGAAAAGGCCGCAGCCATCGGTTTGTACGCCGTGGCTTCCGGCATCTACACGCATCTCGGGCATCCGCCGAACATACTCGGTTCGGAAACCGTCACCAACCTCGCAGTCGAAGGGCTTGAAGACCTCGTCGGCGCAACCTTCTTCATCGAACCCGATCCGGTGAAAACCGCTGAAATGTTCGATGAACGCATCAAAGCCAAACGCAAAGGGTTGGGATTGAGTGAATAGGTAGCGATGCCCGGATTCGCTCCGTTTCGGTGCCACCTCCCCGAAACGGCGGCTGGGGGGACCTCCTGCGGGAGGTCCCCTACCAGTTGGCGGTATCCACAATCACCAGAGAACAAAACTCACGGACAATCACTGCATACTGTGCTGGAGAAATGACCATGAAAATAGCTTTTGCAGGCAAAGGCGGGGTCGGCAAGACGTCCCTGGCCGCATGGACTGCTGATTATCTCGCCCGTCAGGGGAAAAACGTGTGGCTCATCGATGCTGACACCGCACTTTCTCTGGGGCAGGCTTCAGGTGTTGCGCCTGAGACCCTGCCGGAACCGCTCATATGCAGGGAAGACCTTGTCCGTGATCGCATACACGCCGGTGGATTTCTGAACCTCAATCCCGATGTGGATGACCTGCCCGACACTCTTGCCATGGATATCCCCCTCAGTGGTGAACCCGCAGACGGGGTACAACCCGGGCGAAAGCGGTTGATCGTCATGGGTGCCGTGACCAATGCGGGAGGCGGCTGTGCATGCGACGCCAATGCATTGCTCAAGGCCATGCTGGCGCATATCGTGATGGACCGGGACGAATGGGTGCTGGTTGATCTGGAAGCCGGGGTTGAACACTTGGGACGCGGCACAGTCTCCCATGTGGACGGACTCGTCGTGGTCAGCGAACCGTCCATGCGCAGCCTGCACACAGGGGCTGAGGTGGGGCGCATGGCCTCGGACCTCGGCCTGACCAATCAGGCACTGGTCATCAACCGCTACAACGGCGGAACCCCACCCGAGCTGGACGGACTGCCGGAGTGGTCACTGACCATACCGCCCATCGAGGGATTGCTGTCCCGGCAGATGACCGACTCCTCCGTGCTGAATCTGCCCGAACAGAACGAGCTGGACGCCACCATCGAGCGCCTTCTGACTCGATTGTCTGGCAGGCAATAGTGCCAAACGCCATAAAGGGCGCCGCAAAAATCATTCAATGCTGTGAAGGGATGGGTGGTGGAAGCTGACGCGACTGGGGTCGAGACCCGTTCATCTTCGAGTCAAGTACTGCTTGTGGTTCAGCTCTTATCCGGCTCGTACATCTCTACCCTGTTCCGGCCGTTTTCCTTTGCCTGATACAGAGCGATATCTGCATGCTTCATCAGCATGTTGACCTCACTGCATGAAGCATCAAGAGTGGCAACGCCAAGGCTTATGGTGAATGAGATCACCGTACCGTCGCCAAGAACGACTTCCTTGTTCTCCATGGCAACCCGCAGCTTTTCCGCCAGGAGTTCCGCTCCGCTCATGTCTGTCTCAGGAAGCCCCACAGCGAACTCTTCGCCTCCGATCCGACCAAGGATATCAACATCACGCACCATGGTCCTGGCTGTTGAGGCTATGCTTTTGAGCACCATATCGCCTACATCGTGGCCGTATGTGTCATTGATGTTTTTGAATTTATCCACATCAAACATGATGAAGGAAAACGGATTGCCATACCGACTGCTGCGCTGAAATTCCCGTTCGACCATTTCCATGAATCGGCGGCGGTTCAGGAGCTTGGTCATGTCGTCGGTGGTAGCCAGCAATCGGAGCTGTTCCTCCTGTTTGCGGGCCATGGTCACATCCCAATTGACACCAATCAGGTATTCCGGGCGATTATTGCTATCGGCCTGCACCAGCGCTGCCGCCTTAATGTGTCGGACTTCCTTGTTGGGCCAGACTACACGGAACTCCCAATCCCAGAGAGCCTGCGTCAGTATCGCATGCTGCAACGACCCCTCGGCCTGCTCCAGGTCTTCGGAATGCACCCGACTGCGCCATGCCTCGTACAACCCGCTGAATTCTCCGGGCTGCACTCCGTACAGGCGAAACATCTGCGAATCCCAATGGAGTGCATTGGTCTGTACATTCAACTCCCAGACTCCAATGCCACCTGCTTTTGAAGCCAGCGTCAGGCGATCCGCGTACTTCTTCAGCTCCGACTCTATCTTTTTCCGATCGGAAATATCGCGCAGGCTGCCCACTGCCATGTACGAATTACCAAGCTTGAAAGCACTGACAGAGCGTTCAACCGGAAATTCTTCACCATTTCTACGAACAGCGGTCATCTCCTGCACCGTCCCGATAATGGGCCCTGTGCCATCTCCCCCGAATCGCTCAAGCCCCTCAAAAGCCTGTTTCTGGTACCGCTTCGGACTGATCAGCTTGTGCATCTTCTGACCAATGGCTTCGTCCCTGCTCCAGCCGAACATCTGCTCGGCCGCGGGGCTCCAAAAACTGATAACATCACTTGAGTCGACCACGATAAGGGCATCGTAAGACGCTTCGGCCATAGCTCGCATTCGCTCTTCACTTGCCTGCAGCGCTTCCTCGGCCCGCTTCCGCTCCGTGATATCCTGAACCGTTCCCATGGAGATATGCGGAAGAGATCCGCCAGGTTTGCAGGTTGTTTCGCCCCTGTCCTGAATATGTCGTATCTCGCCATCCGGCCGCATGATCCTATGATCCATTGAATAGCCGTAGCAGCCCTCCACAGATGGTTGGAAGGCCTCAAGAAACTTCGCCCTGTCTTCGGGAAGGACCATACTCAGAAAGCCTTCAAAAGAGGGAGTGAAGGTCTCTTTGGAAACACCGAAAATCCGATACGTTTCTTCCGACCACCAGACGGCTCCTGTGGTGTGATCAAAACGCCAACTACCGAGGTGTGCGATGGCCTGAGCCTGATTAAGGCTGTCTTGTGTTTGACGGATAATTGCGTTGTGCCTGCTGTTACGGTATGCCCCCAAAGACATGCCGAGAGCCAGTATCACTATGGCAGCATGCACGTACAACGAATATTCCGAAGAGGATGACCATCCCCCTTTAGGGGTGGCTACTATGATCCATGACCCGGCAGGGATATTAACGATCATCCGCACAGAGGTATCGCCGTCAAACAATACCGGGTCACCGTAAAAGATATCACCTTCCCATCCTTTACCATCCTTGCCCCGAATCCCGATATTCAAATCTGTGGAATCAAGCCCGACAGCCTGAAGGAGTTTATCCATATCGATAACGGATGAAACTATACCCCAGAAATCCTTTTCGCCATTACGATCCACAAACACCGGCGCCCGTCCAATGAGCCCCAGCCCTCCCTGGACCAGATTGACTGGACCGGCAACAACCATTTCGCCAGACTCCTTGGCTGCAAGCGCCTGTTCCCACTGGCCTTTCAGTTTGCGATAATTCAATCCCAATATCTGCCTGTTGCCTTCCAGAGGATATACGAATTTCATGACGAAATCCGGAGCAGCGGTCATGTTCCTCAGGATGGAGCTTTCACTCAGCGCCTCTTTCGAGTACCGACTGAAAAGCTCCTGCCCCATATCGGGAACCATGCTGACGAAATTCGCCGTTCCTTCAATGATCAGCAGGTTGGATGTGACTTCCTTTTCTATCTTCGCCCGAAGGGTCGACAGCTCCTGGGTTACATCAACTATCTGTGTTTTTTTATGATTTTGAACAAGCTGATACTGTATCACGCTGTCCAGCAGCGTAAATGAGATGATGATGAATAGTATCTTGAGTAGAATTTGTTTGTTCATAATTACAAAGCAATGTTGATTTCTTTATTTCAACACCTTGTCAAACCATCGACCTTACGAGCTATACTGCACCAGATTATCAAAATTTATCTATTAGAAATGTGACAAACAGGGTTCATGACACCATTGCATCTGCATCTAAAAAGGGAAAATTGTCTTCATTGAAGAAGCGAATCTGGACCGTATGGCCAGCTTGAGCCGCATCGTGCCGTTTACTGAAAGGATGGGTTTCCATTACGGCAGGTAGAGAGGCAGGGCAGAGCCAATTGCCAAAGAACAGCCATCCACAGCCAACCCTGCGAGCCCTGCGAGCCCTGGCGATATTAGCGGGTCTCTGCCAGATACCCGAGTTCCCGGGACAAATCGTTGGTATCAACTGACTGATCATGCAACAGGTGGCCGAGTCGCATCATCTGCCCGACCGGGAATTCCTTGGCCCAGCGATCATAGTAGCCGGAAAACCCATACATCCAGAGCATCTCGGATGCCTGCGTGAATAATTGGCGCGACAGGTCTTCCCAGGCCACCACAGACTGGATTTTCCAAACAGGGTGCTCGACCCCGCCGACTTCTCGTTTACCCTTGAATTCAACGGCTATATCCAGCATCCCGTCAGGCTTTGGGGTCACGGTCCAGTAGTAGAGCCACCCCTCGCCACCCCACTCAAACTCGATATGCCGGTAGTCCTCCTGCATGTCCGTGGGTGCGTCCAGAGTGTGCACATCGCACAGGCACAGGAATAAATCCTTAAGCGGTTCGGAAAAGGTGCTGTTCACGCTGAGATCGTAATGAGAGCCATTGTGGACAATGCGGCATTCCAACCATCCCGCCTTGACCTCGGTCAGAAAGATATCGAATTGATCTACGGACATAGGTACCCCTTTTTTACCGTTGACGGAGTGTACACGAAGACGCCAACGGAAGCAAAAGAAGTTCGCATTATCAATACGGGTTTGCGCAATACCCGACAGAGGATCAGCAGGGGGGTAACGAGGCCTTCACTTCGATCTTGAACTGGGACCCTTTGCCGAGCCGTGATTCAACGGTCAGACTGCCGCCCATGGCCCGGACAAATTCCGATACTATGGCCAATCCGATCCCTGTCCCACCATGACGTCTGTTACGTGAGCCATCGCCCTGACGGAAGGGCTCGAAGATATGTTCCATCTGCTCCTGACTCATGCCGATGCCCGTATCGCTCACAGTGATATGGATACTGCCCTGGCTGTCGCCTTCCTGTTCCCACACCGCCTCGACCAATACTCGGCCCTCGTCTGTAAACTTAACGCCGTTACTGATGACATGGAAAAGAATCTGACGAAGCCGCCGGACGTCAGCGCACAGAAGAGGGGGAACGTCTTCGGCAATGGCATACTGCAGGTCCACTCCCTTTGCCGCACCTTCCAGCGCATACGGCGTGATCAACAGCTTGATCACTTCCCGCAGATTGAACTCCTGCACATCCAGGGCAATGGCCCGCGCCTCGACCACGGTAAAATCGAGGATATCATTGAGCAGGGCCAGAAGTGAATTGGCTGCTCCGGTGGCGTGTTCCACCATCTCCACCAGTTCATCACTCAGGTCCTCTTCGCTGAAAAGCTGCAGCATGCCAAGCAGGACATTGAGCGGAGTGCGAATCTCATGGCTTATGTTGGCGATAAAATCGGATTTGGCCCGGCTGGCGTCCTCTGCGGCTTCTTTGGCCTCTATCAGGACGGTAACATCCATGATTGCCTGCACCTCGAAGCGCCCACCGGGATGGTGTGTCGTTCTGATGACCTGACGCACTCCGGACTTGGTCTGCACTTCGCACCGCTCACCATGATTCTTTTCCGGCAGTTCGCCCTCATCCACAATCACCTTCAGGTACTTTTCGATAGGGCTGTTCAATGCCTGTCGCCCAAACATCGCAGCAGCCACAGGATTGAGCGATCGGATAATGCCACCGTTTTCCGTTGGTTCCACCTTGAGTAGCGGGATGGGCGAATTGTCGATCAGCATCTTGAGTTCAAGCTCGGTTCGCTTGCGCCGTGTGACGTCCTCAAGGATCAGGATGCCGCCGGAAAATGTGCCTTCCTTTACCAGAGGAGACAAACGGACATTATACCAGCCGCCCTTTTTATCGCCGTAAGCAGGAACATGCACATCCTCCATATGGACCGGCTTGCCGTCCATGACCGTGCGCAGCTTTTTTGAAGTGCCGGAATAAATGACAGGAGGCAGGTCAAAGACCTTCTTACCAAGGAAATATTCATGGGTGGTCCCGCGATCCACCATCCGCATATGCCAGTCGTTGACAAAAGTAATGGTACCTTCGTGATCAAAGGTGAGGATGGAAACAGGGGCGGCCAGAGCCAGGGCCATATACCGCTCGTTGGATTCCCGTATCAACTTCTGGGTCATTTCGTGACGGGAGTTATCCATCACGATGATCAGTGAATTGACATGGTTCCCCCCCGAATCATGCAACGGATAGCATGAATGCATGGCCGGGAATTCTTCCCCGCTTTTTCGGATCATACGCGTACGGATACTGGAATGATCTTCCAGGGCGCACACATTGGCAACCTCTACCGGGTACAGACGGTCTATGGAATGGCCCAGTATCTCGGAACGCTCGTACCCGAAGATTTCTTCGGCTCCACGGCTGAATTCGAGGATGGGGTTGCCTTCCTCATTGCCCACGATAACCAGAGCCAGCCCCTTTGCCGCGTGCAGGATGGCATCAAGCCGGTTGCCGGTTTCGTTCAGTGTCCGGCTGGTTTGGGACATGTCTTCCAGAAGGTTGGCAAGGGTGGATTGCAGGCTCCGCTCCCGCTTTTCCAATTGATCATGATACTGAACAAGATCATTCATAACAGCCGAAACAGCAGCATGCTCATCGCCAAAAATGGCGGCAAGGGAATCCAGACGCTTGCGGAGATCAACCCGGAGCGCATGCAGAGATCGAGTCTCACTGTCAGCCGAAACTTGTTCACTCATAGCAACCTCGTTTTCCATAGGATATTGAAACTAGCCCAAGTGCATAGAGTAAACCAAGTATTTTTCGAAATAGTAATGGCTATACTGCTTCTGCCGATGTCTGCTGCTCGGTATGCCACTTCTCAAACTGCTTACCCCATTCACAGAGTGAGCCCATGATCGGCATGACGCTCTTGCCCAAATCAGTCAATGAATACTCGACCTTGGGAGGAACCTGGGGGTATACTTCCCGATGTACCAGCCCGTCGGTTTCCAGCTCTCGCAGCTGCTGTGTCAGCATTTTTTGCGTAATGTTCGGGATGGCCCGTTTGATCTCGCTGAACCGCAGCACCCCTTCCTGGCCCAGCTTGTACAAAATGATCGGCTTCCACTTGCCGCCGATGACCTGCAACGTCAGCTCCATGCTGCAATAATATTTCTTGTCGCCACAAATTTTCAACTGACACTCATTGCCCATTCTCCACCTCTTTATGGTATGCTGGCACAACCTGAATCCATGTTATGGTGCCGGACAGGTTGCCTATGGTTTCTTTTTGGTAACTATAGCACTTTAACGTGCGTACTTGACCTTTTGTTACTGTTAGCAGAAAACATTCTCACGGTAAACAACTGCAAACCGACACCAAGGAGGCTGAAATTGGAACTAATGCAAGCCATACATACTCGACGGAGCATTCGAAAATATACGGATGAACCGGTTCCAGACGAGATGATAAAAGAGATTCTCGATGCGGCAATGATGGCGCCCAGCGCCGGAAACGCGCAGCCCTGGCAGTTTGTGGTCGTGACCGAACGGGAACGGCTGGATGCCATGGCTGACCTTCATCCGTATCTCAAGATGGTCACGAAGGCACAGGTCGGCATCATTGTTTGCGGCGACCTGAGCAAAGAAAAATTTGCGGGCTACTGGGTGCAGGATTGCTCTGCCGCCATGCAGAACCTGCTGCTCGCAGCCCACGACAAGGGACTTGGAGCCGTCTGGACCGGGATTACGCCCATGGATGATCGCATGAGCGCGTTCAAAACCATGTTCAACATGCCGGAACACATCATCCCGCTGGGATTTGTGCCCATGGGGTGGCCCGCGCAGGAAGTCAAATCCACAAGCCGCTTTGATGAAAGCAGAATCCACTACAACACCTTTTAGGGGGACGAAATGAAAGTACTGGCAATCAATGGTTCCGCTCGCAAAGGCGGGAATACCGCCGACATGGTCAATCGTGTTTTCACTGAACTCAAGGCCGAAGGCATTGAAACGGAAATGCTCGAACTGGCCGGGAAAACCATGCGTGGCTGCATCGCCTGCTACAAGTGTTTCGACAATAAGAACCGCAAATGCGCCGTGGCCAATGACTACATGAACGACTGTATCGAGGCCATGGATGAAGCGGACGGAATCATCCTCGCTTCACCTACCTATTTCGCCAACGTCACCCCGGAGATGAAAGCGCTCATCGACAGAGCCGGTATGGTCGGTCGCGCCAACGATGACATGTTCGCCCGCAAGGTCGGCGCTGCTGTCGTGGCAAATCGTCGTGGCGGCGCCATGCAGGTCTTCAATGCGCTGAACACGTTCTTCTTTATCGAGCAGATGATCGTTCCCGGCTCACGCTACTGGAACACCGGACGCGGACTGGACAAGGGCGATGTGCTCAACGATGTCGAAGGCATGGAGACCATGGAATATCTGGGCAAGAACATGGCCTGGCTGATGAAGAAACTGGCAGACTAAAGATTTGTTGCCACAACCAACCCAATAGAATGGATTGGTCGGGAAAGAGGCTCTCCTCCGGGGGAGTCTCTTTTATTTTGACGTCGCGAGGAGGATTCGTCTCAATATATAAATGAATAGGCCGCCCCGTTTGGAGCGGCCTTTGTTGTGTACTACTTGGCGCGATTGATGGCGAATGGCGAGAACGCCTGATCAACCGGCATCACTTCAAGTGAGTTGATATTGACGTGCGGCGGCAGCGACGTCACCCAATAGATGATCTCGGCGATATCTTCAGGACGGATGGGTTCGGTCCCGGCATACACATCGTCCGCCTTGGACTTGTCGCCCCGGAAACGCACGACCGAGAACTCACTCTCGCACAGCCCCGGCTCGATGTTTGTCACGCGGAGCTTGGTGCCGAGGAGGTCGGCCAGCAGGTTGAGGGAGAACTGCTTCACAAAGGCCTTGGTCGCGCCATAGGTGTTACCGCCCGGATACGGGTAGGTTCCGGCAACGGACCCCAGATTGACCACATGCCCCCTGTCTCGCTCGACCATACCGGCAAGAACCGCCTTGGTCATGTAGAGCAGTCCCTTGATGTTGGTGTCGATCATGCACTCCCACTCTTCCAGATCGCACTTGTAGGCAGGCTCAACACCCAGCGCCAGACCGGCGTTGTTCACCAGCACGTCGATCTCGCGAAACTCTTCGGGCAGCGAATCAATGGCATTGTCCACGGCCTGTTTGTCACGAACGTCGAAGCAGATGGTGTGCACTGACGCTGGAGCAAGGGCGGTCTTCAGCTCATCAAGACGCTCTTGCCGCCGACCGGTGACGATTATTTTCCATCCTTCGGCAGCATACCGCTCGGCCATGGCTTTACCAAAACCGGCAGTCGCTCCGGTGATGAGTACGGTTTTCGACATAATATTCTCCTACGTTTACTAGATTGGAGGTAGATTAACATAATTAGCAAACACGCTCTGTGACAATCGACAAAACAGGCAGCCCGACCAATCCGGTCAGGAAAAACCGCCATTATGAGGATTTCGACGAAGAAAATACCGTGTTTACATATCCTACACCCATGTGAATACGGTTTGACGCCGATTGTTGCAAGCTATCGATGGATATGAATTGTGATAAAAAAATTTTGTTCGGCCAAATCAGTTTTTTTGACAATTATCGTCAGCAGATCAACATTCTTTGTGCAAAATAGACATTAATTTGTAAATGATGTAATAAATATCGTCCTTCTCTAAAAAACTCCCACATTTCAACCTGTTGAGATTGAGTTATTGTGTTTTACGGGAGAGAAGGCTCACAACGAAATATAATAATATAGAGCAGTTATGGCTAACCTTGTACTAGAAGACATTTGTGTCCGCTTCGGCGGACTGCAGGCGTTAACCGATGTATCGTTCTCCCTGTCCGAGGGGGAGGTTGTCGGTCTGATCGGTCCCAATGGAGCAGGCAAAACAACAATCTTCAACGTTATAACCGGTGTCTATACCGCATCGTCCGGCACTGCCACCTATGACGAAAAGCGCATAACCGGCCTGCGCCCCTATCAAGTACTGTCCATGGGTATCGCCCGGACATTCCAGAACATTCGCCTGTTCCAGAACATGACCGCGCTGGAGAACTGCATGGTGGCCCAGCACAGCCGATCCAAGACAGGCGTTATCGGCGCCATCCTTCGCAGCCCATCCCAAAAACGTGAAGAGGAACGTATCCGCGAGAAATCACGAAACGCCCTCGAATTCATGGGCCTTGGCGACTATCGCAATGAAGTGGCGGCCAATCTGCCATACGGTCACCAGCGCCGACTTGAAATCGCACGGGCACTTGCCAGCGAACCAAAGACCATCCTCCTTGACGAACCAGCCGCAGGGTTGAACCCCTCCGAATCCATGCAGCTCATGGAATCCATCGGCCATATCACCGACCTGGGAATCAATGTTCTCATGGTCGAACACGACATGAAAGTCGTCATGGGTATCTGCAACCGCATCGTCGTTCTTGACCACGGTGTAATGATCGCCAAGGGATTGCCTGAAGAAATTCAGAACAACCCCGACGTGATTGAGGCATATTTGGGCCAGTAGAAGAGAGAACTGGCTGAACCGAAACGAAAGGGAGAGAGTATGAAACGCATTCTTTTCATGGCCTGCATCATGGTGCTGGCCGCAACAACCGCATTTGCCGGTACCCTGAAACTGGGTTCCATGGGTCCCCTGACCGGTCCGTACGCTGCTGACGGCAACGACATTGCCAACGGCGTGCGCGTTGCCATCGAGGTCATGAAAGCCGAAGGCGGCGTTCCGGGCTTCGACGACATCACTCTGACTCCCGGCGACACAGTTTGTGACCCGCGTCAGGCTGTTGCATCCGCCAACAAGCTGATCAACGAAGAGGTTCTGGCCGTTATCGGTGCCTACTGCTCCTCCTCCACCATCCCTTCCTCGGAAACGCTGGCGGAAGAAGATATTTTCATGCTGACTCCGGCATCCACCCACCCGGATGTTACCAGCCGAGGCCTGAAAAACATGTTCCGCACTTGCGGACGTGACGATCATCAGGCTCCGGCCGCTGTCCGCTTCATGACCGAAGTTCAGGGTTACAAGTCCATCTACATCGTTGATGACAAGACCACCTACTCCCAGGGCATCGCTGACGGCGTGGCCGCTGCTGCCAAGGAAGCAGGCATGAATGTTCTCGGTCACGACCACATCAACCAGGGCGACAAGGACTTCTCCGCCATCCTGACCAAGGTCAAGACCGCCAACCCCGACATCTTCTACATCTCCCTGCAGAACTCCTCCACCGGCGCTCTGATGGTCATTCAGGCCAAGCGCCTCGGCATCGATGCCGCCCTCATGGGACAGGACGCCGTTTACCATCCGCAGATCATCGACATCGCCAAGGGTGCTGTTGAAGGCATGTTCTGCACCTTTGGTGACATCGACAAGTCTGCCCCTGCCTTCATCTCCTTCATGGAGAAGTACCAGGAAATGTTCAACACCGGTCCGGGCGCCTATTCTGCCTACGCCTTTGACTCTGCCATGGCTTACATGCGCGCCGTCAAGGCTGCCGGTACCACCGACTTCGACGCTGTGCGCGAAGCACTGCTGAAGACCGAGTTCGTCGGCGCTTCCAAGCTGCTCAAGTACGAAGAGAACGGCGATTCCGGTTCCAACTACACCGTCTACATCATCAAGGACGGCAAGTTCCAGCCTTACTGGAATTCCCTGACCAACAAGAAGTTCATGTAATCACGACCCAGCACGATACAACCGCGGGGGGCTGCCACACGGCATCCCCCCGCATATTGGAACACCATGGAATTTTTCATACAGCAATTGATCAACGGGATCACGCTCGGGGGCGTTTACGCGCTCATTGCCCTTGGCTACACGATGGTCTACGGCATTATTCAGCTCATCAACTTTGCCCACGGTGAATTCTTCGCCGCCGGCGGATACATGGGCGTTATTTTCATTTCCTGGATGGCCGCCCAAGGCTACCATCCATATGTATGTCTGGCCGTCAGCCTGGTTCTGGCCATGATTTACTGCGCACTGCTCGCCATGGCAGTCGAGCGACTCGCCTACCGGCCCCTGCGACAGGCTTCACGCCTCGCCGTGCTTCTTTCCGCGCTCGGCATGTCCATATTTCTGCAGAACGGCCTCATGCTGACACAGGGCGTCTACGACAAGCCCTATCCCACGGAGATCACTTCCGGCGGGCTTGAATTCGGCCTGATTACCATCTCCTACATGCAGATGCTCATTGTCGGCCTGACCGCCGCACTCCTCATCGGACTGAACATTCTGGTCTTCAAGACCCGCATTGGTAAAGCCATGCGCGCCACAGCCCAGGACAAGGTCATGTCCGCTCTGGTCGGCATCAATTCCAACCGGATCATCGCCCTGACCTTTGCCATCGGCGCCGGACTCGCCGCTGCCGCCGGTATCATGGTTGGCCTCTACTACGGATCGGTCAACTACAGCATGGGCTTTGTTCCCGGTATCAAGGCATTTGCCGCAGCCGTCCTTGGCGGAATCGGTAACATCACCGGCGCCATGATCGGCGGCCTGATCATCGGCATGGTCGAGATTTTCGCCGCGGGTTACCTGTCCAGTGAGTACAAAGACGTATTCGCCTTCATCATTCTTATCGGTGTGCTCTATTTCAAACCCACCGGCATCATGGGAGAGAACGTTGACGATACAAGAGTCTAAAAAACTTTGGATCGCACTGGCCGTCGGTCTTCTCTGGTTCCTGGCCCTGCTCTGGCCGCTGCTCGGCATCAAGCCCGAGGGGCTGGAGTTTGCCAAGACATTCGACATCTTCCTGAAGTTTGCCGTGGCAGGTATCTGCATCATGGCTGTGTACCAGATCCAACAGGCCGGAAAGCTCGATTCCGTTGGCACTCCCATCAGGTCTGTGGCCGAGTACATCCAGACGATCTACGCAAAAACACCCACCTGGATTATGCTGGGTGCGCTTTTGACGGCGGCGATCATTTTCCCGCTGGTAACCGGACGCTACGCCCATGACGTTGCCAGCTCGGTTCTTGTCTACATCTGTCTTGGTCTTGGACTGAACATCGTTGTGGGTCTGGCTGGCCTGCTCGACCTGGGCTACATCGCCTTCTATGGTGTGGGCGCGTATACCTATGCACTACTCAATGTAAATTATGACATGCCCTTCTGGCTGTGCATGCCCATTGCAGGTGGCTTTGCCGCCATTGCCGGTTGCATCATCGGCTACCCCACACTGCGTATGCGCGGTGACTACCTCGCCATCGTCACCCTCGGGTTCGGTGAAATCGTCCGGCTCATCCTCAACAACTGGATGGAGCTGACCAATGGGCCCAACGGTGTTCTGGGTATCAGCAAGCCCAGCATCTGGTGGTTTGATTTCGGCGACTTCACTTTTGAAACGCTGATGCTCAAAAAGCTCTGGATGCTTTACTATGTCATCCTTGCCATTGCCGTGTTCACCATCCTGTGCGTCTATCGACTCAATTACTCACGCATCGGACGGGCATGGGAAGCCATTCGCGAAGACGAAACAGCGGCCGAACTCATGGGTGTGAATACCTTTTTGCTCAAGCTGCTGGCCTATGCTTCGGGCGCGGTCTTCGCCGGTTTCGCCGGAGCCTACTTTGCCGCACGAATGCGATTTGTCGGGCCGGAATCATTTACATTCCTTGAGTCAGCCATGGTGCTGGCCATGGTCGTTCTCGGTGGCATGGGGTCCATCCCCGGGGTCATACTCGGCGTACTGGCTCTGGTTGCCCTACCCGAGGCGTTCCGAGACTTCGAGCTATACCGAATGTTCATTTTCGGCGGATCAATGACGCTGATGATGCTCATCCGGCCCAAGGGAATCTGGCCTGCCAAGCGTATGGGGAAACGGTCGGAAGAAATGGATTAGCGCTGAATGTTGGGAGGTCCGTGATTGAAGATGCTCATCGCATCTTCAGGGAGCGGCATGGACCATACTGATACCACAACGGGACCGGCCCACAACAGAAAGCCGGTCACCACAGGGGTTCGGGAGTTATTCGTTCCGAACCGCGATAACACGATTTGAGAGCACATGGTTTCTTCCTGCGGGGGGAAGCTGTCGGAGGCATACATGGCTGAACAGAAGCCCATATTGGAAATGAAAAACGTGGTTTCGGCCTATGGTCGAATCAAGGCATTGAAGGGAATATCGCTCAAGGTCTACAAAGGTGAGATCGTGACCATAATCGGTGCAAACGGTGCCGGTAAATCCACCACATTGATGACCATGTGCAACGTGGTGCAGGCGGTTGAGGGCGATGTTTTCTACAAGGGCGAACGTATCAACAATGTCAGTTCCGAACAGCTGCCATCCATGGGCCTGTGTCAGGTACCCGAAGGTCGCCGCATTTTCCCCCGTCTGAGCGTTCTCGAAAATCTGGATATGGGCGCCTTTTTCCGCAAGGACAAGGCCGGTATTAAAGAGGATATGGAGCGGGTTTTCGAGCTGTTCCCCAAGCTCAAGGAGCGTCGCAAACAATCGGGCGGCACCCTTTCCGGCGGCGAACAGCAGATGCTCGCCATGGGCCGTGCGCTCATGAGCCGCCCCAAAGTACTGCTCCTCGACGAGCCGTCCATGGGCTTGGCGCCGCTGCTGGTTCAACAGATTTTCAACATCATCAAGATGATCAATGAGCAGGGTGTGACCGTGGTGCTTGTGGAGCAGAACGCGAACCTGGCACTGCAATGCGCCCAACGCGGCTATGTTCTGGAAACCGGCTCGGTGGTCATGGAAGACGATAGCGCCAACCTGTTGAGCAACCCCGATATTCGCAAGGCATACCTTGGTGAATAGTACGCCTTTATAGGTAGTTAGGCCAAAGCAGCCAAGAGGAACCGCTAAGATTCCTTCTTGACATAAGCCGACCCAACGGGCAAGGCACTCACCATGAATGAAACACTATGGATACTTTTCGCGCTGGTCGACCTGTGCATGGTCCTGGCCGTATATCGCTTTTTCGGACGAGTCGGCCTGTTCGGCCTGATGGTTTTCAACCTGCTCCTGTGCAACATTCAGGTGCTGAAAACCGTGGAACTCTTCGGGTTGACCACGACCCTTGGTAACGTCCTATACGCGAGCGTCTTCCTCGCCACCGACCTGCTCAGTGAATTTTACGGAAAAAAGGAAGCCCAGAAGGGAGTCCTTCTCGGCTTTGTCACCCTGCTGATGATGGTCGGATACATGCAGATCGCCCTGCTGTTCCAGCCTGCTTCCGATGACTTTGCACAGCCGCATTTGCAGGCGTTGTTCGGTTTCATGCCGCGCATCGCGCTGGCCAGCATGTTCGCCTATCTTGTCTCGCAGATGCATGATGTCTGGGCCTTCCATGCCATCAAGCAGCGCACTGGCGGCAAGATGCTGTGGTTGCGCAACAACGCGTCGACGATGATCAGCCAGTTCCTTGATTCCGCCATCTTCTGCACCATCGCGTTCTGGGGCGTCTTCCCCCTGAACATTTTCATGGAAATCATGCTGTCCACCTACATCATCAAGGTAGCCGTGGCTGCACTGGATACGCCGTTCATCTATCTTGCCAAGCGGTTATTCCGAAAGGACCACCCTGCGGCAAAAGAAGCGTAACGGCAAAAGAACTTCACAAAAAAAGACGAGGCGTCCCAATTGGGACGCCTCGTCTTTTTTATTCTTTAAACAACATTATCAGTTATCATCGCTTGTCCGCATGGTGCTCATGACATTGCGCAACTCCCCAGCCAATCGGGCCAGATCGGTAACGGCCAAGGCTGATTCATGCATGGCACGCGAAGTCTCATCGGCAACCACATTGATCTCCCCAGCGGAACGAGCAATCTCGTCACTGGCGGCCGACTGCTCTTCTGCGGCCGTGGCAATGGACTGCACGTTTTCCCATGTCTGACCAGACAAGTTGACGATGGAATCAAGTGCCTGCCCAGCCCGTCGGGTTGTCTCCACGGTCTCTTCGATGACGACCACGGTCTGGCGGGTGGAGTCCAGATTGGACTCGGCACTCTTTTGGATTGCGCTGATGTTTTCCTCGACGTTCTTGGTGGCGTCCATGGTCTTCTCGGCCAGTTTGCGCACCTCGTCGGCAACAACGGCAAACCCGCGTCCGGCTTCTCCGGCACGCGCCGCCTCAATGGCAGCATTGAGCGCCAACAGGTTGGTTTGGTCCGCGATATCGGAGATGACAGCCATGATATCGCCAATGGAGTCAGCCTGCCGTTCAAGGGAATTCATATCGGTATTGAGTTGGGTCGCCTGCTTTTCCAGTGAGGAAATGCCAGCGATGACTTCCGTGACAATCGATGCACCCGACTCGGCTTCGGAGCGGGCCTGATCGGATATCTCCGCGGCAGCGGCAGCATTACGAGCAACTTCAAGCACCGTGGCATTCATCTGCTCCACACTGACGGCAACACCGGCGGTGAGGCGACGGGATTCTTCGGATGCCTTGCTGGACTGATCCACCTGAGCGGAAATCTCTTCGGATGCGGAGGCCAACTGATCAGAAATGGAATCCGCCTTGTCAGCAGTCTGCCTGATCAATTCGTTCTGCTCTTTAAGCTCGGCTTCCTTTTCCTTGAGCATGGTCATATCGAGGTAGAGACAGAAGCCACCGATACAATCGCCGTGGCTGTTCTTCAGGGCGTACACGTTGGCAAGCACATGGCGAGTGCCGCCCTTGTGTCCCTGAATGGCCACTTCGAGATTGCGGAAGACCTGCCCCTGGTTCATGGCCTTGCCGACCGCAGTTTCACGGCCTGGATCATTATAGAAAATTTCGGCCAGCGTCCGGCCTAACTGGCTCTCAACAGAGCCATCGGCCTCAACCATATCGAGACAGGCCTGATTGGTATAAAGGGTGCGCTCATCAGGATCGACCAGCAGGAACGGCATGGGCAGCCCCTTGATGATGCCTTCGCTCAGCCCCTTGAATCGAGACAGACTCGCAGCCAGTTCACTGACGGCTTCGGCAAGCTGTCCCTCGCCAAGCTGATCGGCGGGTTTGACAGCCTCATCAAGCGCAACTCGCTGCAACAGATCGGCAATACGGGCTTCGTGGGCACTGAACGCTTTACGCAACACAAAAAAGACGATCGAAGTGATCGCCATGAGGCACAGACCGGCAGTCCAGACAACGACGGGCGGCACAGCCCAGAAGAAGTGCCCGACCAGACAACCTACGACAAGGCTTGCCACAAGCACGGCAAACCCTGACAGCAGATGGATATCTATTTTGGATAGGTTCATAACAACCCCTACAATACGGTTAAAAAAACGCCTATAGAGGTATAGACAGATATCGTCAATGATTCTTTGGGATAACCACGACAACTAGTATGAATAATCGCGGTGCAGCAGAACCAGAGTGACTTATTGTGCTTCGACTTTCTTCTTCAGCAGCGGTTTGTTGATGCCGTATTTCTCCAATACGGCCTTCATGTTTGCAGTGGAAGAAGGCGTGCCGTGATGATGCACTACCACCCTGTACCACGTGCTGCCCTTGGCTGATCCGGACTCAATTGCGGATCGCAAACCATCCTTGACGAGTTTGGCAGACAAGGTCTCGGCCATTTCCGGCTTACGAAATGACGCCACCTGATACACGTAGCTGTATACTTTTTCACCGGTCGCCGGTTGTTCCACTTCAGCAGGCTTGGGCGGAGAGGTGTTTTCAGGCTTTTCAACTTTGGGCTCAGGCTTGGAAGCAACCTTTTTCGGTTCAGCATTTTGAGGCTCGGCAGCCTTCGGCTTTTGTACTTCCATGACCTTTCCGGGTTCTTCCTTGAGCCGGTCAGGATATTCCAGCTCTTCCAACTTGAGAATTTCCGGCTTGTCCGAACCTTCAGCTATTTCGCCGTGCTGCTTGGACGGCATGATTTCCTGCAATTGCGGCACATCGGCTTCAGGACGATAGCCCCGGCCGATGAGTATCCCCATCACGAAAAAGAATGTAAGGGCCAACACTCCCGCTCCCACGGCACTGATCATGCCGGGGAGCGTGAGAGAAAAGTCGTAAGTCTTGTTAGTCGCTTTCAACTTCGGGATCTTGACTTTGGGACCATCTTTGTCAGCCATACTATTATCTTCCCTGATATTTCAGCTACATGGACTCAGGAGCACTCACACCGAGCAGCCCCAATCCATTGGCGACAACACCGGCCACACAGCCGAGCAGCATGAGTCGAGCAGCGGCGATATCTGCCTCTGCGGAGAGTACATGACAATTGGTATAGTATCTGTGGAGCGTTGATGCAAGCTCCTGCAAATACATGCTGATCAGATGCGGAGACTGGGCACGGGCCGCGGCTTCCACATAATCAGGATACTGATCGAGAAGCTTGAGCAGTTGCATATCATACTCTGTATCCAACAAGGCGAGTGATGCCGGAGAGATAGTAGCCGCTTCAACGCCAGCTTCATCCGCTTTTTTCTTGAGCGAACAGATACGGGCGTGGGCGTACTGCACATAGTACACCGGGTTGTCCATGGACTTCTGCTTCACCAATTCCAGGTCGAAATCGAGCTTGGAATCAGACTTGCGGGAAAGGAACATGAACCGGGAGGCATCGGCCCCGACTTCGTCCACAACGTCCTTGAGGGTCTCGAACTGACCGGCACGGGTGGACATGGCAATGGGCTCGCCATCCCGCAGCAGGTTGACGAGGTTGACCAGAATGACGTGCAGGCCATCCTTTTTGCCAAGGGCTTCACAGGCAGCCATCATGCGGGGAATATAACCGTGATGGTCGGCACCCCAGATGTCGACCACGAGATCGAACCCACGCTTGAACTTGTTGTCGTGGTAGGCGATGTCAGAAGCGAAATAGGTGGTATCGCCATTTGATTTGCGCAGGACACGGTCCTTGTCATCACCCAACTCGGTGGACTTGAACCAGTACGCGCCGTCTGCCTCGTATCCCATGCCGGAAGCGGTCAGGTCGGCAAAGGTTTCATCGACCTTGCCGTCGGTGACCAGCGACTTTTCCGAGAACCAGACATCGTGGCGAACACCGAAGGCAGCCAAATCTTCCTTGATGCCCTCAAGGATGACGTCCTTGCCGTAATCCTTGCACAGCTCGGTGGCCTCGGCTTCGTCAAGCTCCAACAGGTCGGGCTGGCGCTTGAGCATTTCCGCGGCGATATCCTTGATGTATTCACCCTTGTAGAAATCTTCCGGCTCGGCCACATCCTGTCCGCCCAACTGCTTGGCGCGGTAGAGGATGGAACCGCCGAGAATGAGCATCTGGCGTCCGGCATCGTTAATGTAATATTCAGCCTCGACGTCGTATCCGGCTTTTTCCAGAATACGGGTCAGGGAATCGCCAAGGGCTGCACCACGTCCGTGGCCGATATGAAGCGGACCGGTCGGGTTGGCGGAGACATACTCCACCTGAACGCGGGTGCCGTTACCCATGGAGGAATCACCGTAGGTTTCTCCGGCCTCTTTGATGACACCCACAGTCTCGTGCCAGAAGGCCTGACTGAAGGTAAAGTTGAGGAAACCGGGTCCGGCGATATCGATTTTTTCGATGTGTGCATCCCCTTCAAGGGCTGCGGCAATATCTTCGGCAATGGCACGCGGGGCTTTTTTCGCCTGCTTGGCAAGCATCATGGCCACGTTGACGGACATGTCGCCGAATTGTTTATCTTTGGGCGGCTCGATCACAGCCTTTTCAGGCCATTCCCAGCCCTTGTCGGCCAGAACCGCTTTCAATGCGTTTTCAAGATGTATTTTCGCTCTCATGCGTTGGTATCTCCTTACTCAAAACTCGTCCTGCGGGCACTAGCACGTTTGCCCCGGCAATCCAAGCAGTGAAAAATGTGTCATCCGGCTCCGGGCCTGCCTTCCCGACTATTGGGACCGGCAGAAACCTCACCGTTTCATGTACCTGAAATCAGCGCTGAACTCCATCCACAAGCGCCTGGAACACGTCCGGGATCGTCAGCGTCGTCGTATCGATGGTCACCGCGTCGTCTGCGGCCTTGAGCGGAGCCACCGCCCTGTTGCGGTCCTGATCGTCACGTTTGGCGATCTGCTCCTTGAGCAACTCGAGGTCCGCATCCTTTCCCATCTCCTGCAACTGGCGATATCGTCGTCGGGCTCGCTCTTCCACGGTGGCGTCGAGGAAGAACTTGTGGGTGGCGTCAGGGAAAATGACCGTCCCCATGTCGCGTCCTTCGGCAACAAGGGAAAACCGTTCGCCAAGGGATTGCTGGGCCGTCTTGAGAAACGACCGGATCACCGGCAGCGTGGCTACATTCGAAGCCCACATGCCGACCTCCTCGGTGCGGATTTCAGCACCGATAGGGACACCGTTCAAGGCGAGAACAGAATCTTCGCCCACCCCGGACAGGGAAAAATCAAATGAAGCCAACGCCTCGTCCAATCGCGCTTCGTCCCACTCCCAGGATCCCTCACCCAGCTTCCAGGCAATGGCCCGGAACATGGCTCCGGTATCCAGATAGGGAATAGCGAGTTCACGGGCCAACTGCTTGGCCATGGTGGATTTGCCGACGCCGGCCGGACCATCAATGGTGACGATACGCTTAGCCATTCAGAATGTCTCCCAGCGTGCGAATGAACTGTTTGTTCTCTGCATCGGTGCCAACGTTGACCCGTATGTTCTTGCCAAGGCCGAAGCTGGCAAGGGGACGAACGATGATGCCTTTCCTGAGCAGCGCCTTGAACACGGACTGGGCCGGTTTGGTCGGCTCGAACATCACGAAGTTGGCCTGACTGGGCCACACCTTGCAACCGAGTTTACGCAACTCTTCGGTGAAATATTCACGCCCCCGCATGACCACGGACAGCGTTTCGTTGTAAAAGGTGTCATCCTCAAGGGCGGCAATGGCGGCATCTTCGGCCAGCAGATTGACCGTGAACGGAATGCGGGCATTCTTCAGCAGTGCGGCAAGTGGTTGCGGCAGGATGCCGTAGCCTACACGCAGACCGGCCAGACCGTACGCCTTGGAAAAAGTGCGAAGGACAACCAGATTGTCGAACTTGTCGTACGCCTGCACCGGGGTATAGGACTCCGGCGGCCAAACAAAATCGATGTAGGCTTCGTCCACCACCAGCAGACAGTCCTTGGGCAACACACCCGCCAGGACCGAAATATCTTCAATGCCTGCGGCAAGACCGGTCGGGTTGTCCGGGCTGGTGACGATAACCATGGCAGTGTCCTCGTCCGCGGCCTCGGCCAGCTTGTCCAGGGGCAATTCGTAATCTTCGCCGCGCTTGACCTCGCGATACTCCACCCCGGCCAGCTTGGCACACATGCGATACATGGAGAAGGAATTCTCGTAGCAGATCACATTGGATTTCCCGGGTCGGGCCTTCATGCGAAAGAGCATGTCGATGATTTCGTCGGAGCCGTTTCCAACGAGAATGGATTCCTTGGGCACACCCACATGACGACTGATGGCTTCAGTCAACCGGGGGGAATGGTTTTCAGGATACCGGAAAACTTTGGCCGCATTGCGATCAAGAGTCTTTTGCACAATGGGCGACACGCCAAGCGGATTCTCATTGCTGGCGAGCTTGATGACGGTATCAAGTCCATACTGGGCCTGAATCTGTTCGATGGTCAGACCCGGCTTGTACGGATCGAACTCCATTATCTCCGGGCGGACGGTGAATTCTCTCATATGTTCCATTCCTGTTGGTACAGTGAGGGCCTAAGGTATCGAAGAAAACCGATACAACATGAAAAAGGACGGCCGAAGCCGTCCTTTGTATAAACTTTATCCACGCCCGTAAAGAGGCATAATACTACTCTGGACGCACGGTAAGCACAGGCACGGAGGACGACTTGACCACCTTCTCGGCAACAGAACCGAACAGGATGCGATCGATGCCCTTTCGTCCATGGGTTCCCATGACGATCATGTCGGCCTTTTCCGCTTCGGCAATGGACAGGATTTCCTCGGCGGGATAGCCGGTCACAACCTTGCCCTGCACGTTCAGATCCTTGAAATTGTCCTTCACAAACTCGTTCATGGTATCCTCTGCGCCGGTGACGATTTCGCCAACAAAGCTTTCGATGGAGCTGGGCGGGACATGGAAGCCCACATACTGGCTGAGAGAAGGCGCGACATAGAGAACAACGATTTGTGCATTGACGCAGCCACCAATCATGCTGGCATACTCCGCCACCTTGGGGCTATAGTCCGAAAAATCCACCGCACAAATAATCTTCTTGATATCTGCCATATTCGTCCTCCTTGTTTCGCTGATGCAACACCATTTCACGATGAACGGCACCTGCATCCTGTATTACTATATCTATTACTATTATCTGCCAGAGGCAGAGACCATAGACAACTATTTTCTTCTGCTTTACCATGAAATGGTCCCCTGAAAAGGGAAAACAGGAGAAACGGCATTTTTTGCCGAGCCATCTTGTAAAATTAGTAAGTATTTTCAACAAATTGTCAAGGCGGCCTATTTGGCAAGCTCTTTGCAAAGTATAGACAAACCACAGGATAGGAGTGTGAACCATGAAGATCCGTCCTGATCAGATCGAGGGCGTTCAACCGGAGCAAACGCAACGGAAGAACAAGGCACAAGAGCCGGGGCAAGCCTTCGGGGATCTTCTCAATCAGGAAATAGCCAAGGGCAATGCTCCCATGGCTCCGGTCGGCGTCGCGCCGCCCCTGATAGTGAATCCCCTGATCGCAGCCGAGGCAGCGACGGCAACCAATGCGAATGCCGTTGACTCCGCCGTGGCCGGACAAGTGGAATCCGTTCTGGACAAGTGGGACAACTATGCAGCGAGCCTTGCCGGCTCCGAATCCGGACTCAAGTCCGCATACGGCACCCTTGATGAAATCGCCAACGAAGTGGCAGCCATCAAGGAAAGCCAGCCAAACCTTGACCCGGGGCTGAAGTCCATTGTCGATGAACTGGAAACGCTCACCGCAACCGAACAGTTCAAGTTCAATCGCGGCGATTACGTCTAGCCCGACCGGTTACACCTGTTTTTACGCCCGGATCGCCATGCGCGGTCCGGGCGTGCCCTTTTGAGCAATTTATAATCGGTTTACAGCGTTGTTAATTCCCCTCGCAGTCAACCATCCCACCATTTCAACCGCATATTTCACCACGATTTCAGGTCTTTTCAACTCACAGGAAACCCCGGCGTCCCAAAGGTTCCCACCTGAAATCCAACACTTGCATCCGAACAAAATTCACGATAGGAAAGCGGTTCCCCTCTGCAAGGAGGGAGACCATATTATTTTATAAGGAAGACGGTAAGACGTATGATCAAGATCCGTAAAGACGACAGGCGTGGTCCCTCCGGTGACCACCGACGCAGCAACAGTGATGGGCCGCGTCGATTCGAAAAGACCGGCAACTACCGACGCCAGGACAACCGTTCCGGCAGAGACAACCGTAGTGGCAGTGACTACCGTGGCGGCAGAGATAACCGCGGTGGCAGCGACAACGACATCGATAAATCCGAAGTTGTCTCCAATCACCGATACAACGATATTTCCGACATCGACCGACAGGTTCTCAGCCTGCTGGAAAAGCGTGCATTCCTTATCCGCAAGGAAGGAGCATGGCGCAAGTCCCGCCAGAAGTCTCTGGTAGACCCCAAGCTGGAGAAACTGCTCCGCGCCTCCTTTGACAAACAGGCCGGCGAACTCGGGCTGGACGCCAAGCTGACCAAGCAGCTGTTCACCCTGCTCAACCAGTTCTCCCTTGCCGATATCCGCAAGAAATTCACCGGCGACGCCTACAAGCTGGCCCCGCGTGTGGAGCCGATCCAGGCTTCCATCTCCGGCCCGCGCTCGTTTCGCTACACCCGGATGATGCTGGCCATGGCCGCCAGCGCCGGAGCTGAGACCCGTCTGGCTCCTGTGACCATGAACGCCCCGAACAAAGACCTCGCAAAAGCCCTGAAGCAGGCCGGCGCTCCCATCTCCTGGGACGACGACTTCATTCGCAACGAGGGCGGCAAGACCCTTGCTTTCGAAAACAACATGATTTTCGTGGGCGAAGACAATTTCAACTTCTACATGCTGCTTGGCTTTGCCCTGGCACATGCCGGACGATGCAAATTCACCGGCAAGCCCGCGCTCCAGCTCATGGATATCTCCAGCCTGAACAAGATTCTGCCCAAGCTTGGCGCCCGACTGGTTCCCATGAACCCCAACAACCCCGGCCTTCCTGCACGATTGGAATGCGGCGGTCCCATGGACGAGGCTATCACCCTGCCCGGCGGCATGGATCCCGACTTCGCAGCCGGACTGACTATGGCCGCATGGACCTATCCCGGCGGCCTGACCATCAAAGGCCTGAACTCCGCTGCCCGTGAGCGCGTGGCCGAAGTGGTGGACGTGCTGACTGCCTGCGGCATCAAGGCAGAGTTGAAAAAAGACTCTGTTACCGTTTCCGACGGCGTTCCGACCATCGACACCAATCCGGTGCTCCCGCTGTCCGTACCGCTGTGCTCCATGCTCATGGCCCTGCCCATCATGGCTGGTGGTTCCATCAACATCGAAGGCAACTGGCCCAAGAGCGAAATGGGTGACCGCGTCCTCGAAGAGCTCAAGGCACTTGGTTTGCGCATCGATATCGCCACAGAGAACGTCATTGCGACCATGGAAGGCGAGCTGCCGAAATCAGCAACTCTGACACTGGGCGACAATGAAGCACTGCGCCCGTTGACCATGGCCCTTGCCATGAAGCTCGAAAAAGCCACGATCAAAGGTACGTCCGACGAAACCATGATTGAACTTCTGGACCGCATGAGCGTTGCCTATGAAGAGTCCGAAGAAGGCATCGTCATCCTTTCCGGCGAACGCAGCTGGTCCGACACCTGGTACAGCCCGGCCCCGATCTGGTCCATGGGTTGTGCTTTGACAGCCTACGCCGTACCTGGCATCAAGCTGGAGAACCACGGTGAAGTAACCGCCACCTGGCCGGAATTCTGGAACTTCTACAACTCCCTGCCCACCGGAAAGATGAAACCGAAACCGGTACAAGAGAAAAAAGATGACACACGCAGAAGAATCAAAGTCCGTTAATCCCGAACAGCCGGAAGAAACTCGGCTGAGCGACGATATCCCCACCCTCGAAGCCGAGGTGGCCGAGATGACCCTCCACCGTGAAAAGGTCATGCAGGCAATCCGCGACCTCCGGGACGCAGAAGACCCTGCCAACAAGATCTTCCACCACGAGGAAATATTCCAGATGCAGCAGGAAAAACTGCGCCTGGACGTGGACATCAAGTTTCGCACCAACAAGATCAACCGGATCAATCTCGGCATGGACGAGAGCCAGGTCAGCGATGGTGTGAAGAGCGGATTCCTGTTTTAGCATAGTATTGGACAGTCGGATGGAGATGATCCATCCGGCTGTTCTTTATATATGGTTTCCTGCTTCAACCGCCTCAATCAATTGACTCGGCACACGAAGAAACAGGGCCAGCTGAAACAAAACGTAACATGTGACTATTTCATTTCACCCCGCAAACACACGCCCCAACGGTACGAGAGAGCCGCACGGGCGAACCTGCAAAGGACTTGCGGAGACATGAGAGTACCCCGATAACCACTAAGCAGGAGCAGATTGATGGGAAAATCCATAACCCACAAGATCATTGAGCAGCACCTCGTCAGCGGCGAGATGGTGCCCGGCACGGAGGTTGGCCTCCGCATCGACCAGACACTCACCCAGGATGCCACCGGCACCATGGCATGGCTGCAGTTCGAGGCCATCGGCATCGGTGAAGTGCGGACCGACATTTCCGTATCCTACGTCGACCACAACACCTTGCAGATGGGCTTCCGCAATCCGGACGATCATCGCTACCTGCGCACCGTGGCTGCCAAATCCGGCGCCGTCTTTTCCCCGGCAGGCACCGGTATCTGTCACCAGTTGCATCTGGAAAATTTCGCCAAGCCCGGCGCGACCCTCATCGGCTCCGATTCCCACACCCCCACCGCGGGCGGCATCGGCTCCATGGCCATGGGAGCGGGCGGCCTGTCCGTAGCTCTGGCAATGGCCGGTGAAGCATACTTCATCCCCATGCCCAAGGTTGTCAAAGTCCACCTGACCGGCGAGCTCACCGGCTGGGCTGCTGGCAAGGACGTCATCCTTGAACTGCTGCGTCGCCTGACCGTGAAGGGCGGAGTCGGCAAGGTATTTGAGTACGGCGGCCCTGGCGTGGAGTCCCTGTCCGTGCCCGACCGCGCCACCATCACCAACATGGGTGCTGAACTTGGCGCTACCACCTCCATCTTCCCGTCCGATGCCAAGACAAAGGACTTCCTTGAGAAGATGGGTCGCGGCAACGACTGGATCGAACTGGTGGCTGACGAAGACGCCGTGTTCGACGAGGTCATCGAGATCAACCTGAGCGAACTGGAGCCCATGGTTGCCCAGCCGCACATGCCCGACCTCGTGTGCAAGGTCAAAGACCTGGCCGGCAAGAAGATCGACCAGTGCGCCATCGGTTCCTGCACCAACTCTTCCTATTCCGATCTCAAGAATACGGCCCAGATCCTGTCCGGCAAGCAGACGCCGCCCGAAGTGGACCTGCTCATCTCCCCCGGCTCCAAGCAGGTGGTGAAGATGCTGGCCCGAGAAGGGCTGATCGAACCGCTGCTCGATGCGGGCGCACGCGTCCTGGAATGTTCCTGCGGCCCGTGCATCGGCATGGGTGGTTCTCCGACTTCTGCCGGTGTGTCTGTACGAACCTTCAACCGCAACTTCGAGGGACGCTCCGGCACCCTTGACGGGCAGGTCTATCTGGCTTCTGCGCAGACAGCGGCCCGCCTTGCACTCGAAGGCGAGTTCACTGATCCCGCCACCTGGGGTCCTGCGCCCGAGCGTGTGGAACTGCCCAAGGATGTGCCTTCCATCCGCGACCTGTTCGTCTTCCCGCCCGAAGACAAGAGTGTGGTGGAGATTCTGCGAGGCCCCAACATCGTGGCCCTCGAAGATTTCGACGAACTGCCCCAAACCGTGGAGGCCAAGGTACTGCTCAAGGTCGAGGACAACATCACCACCGACCACATCCTGCCTGCCGGTGCCGAAATCACGGCTCTGCGCTCGAATATCCCGGCCATCAGCCAGTACATTTTCAGCCGCGTGGACGCCGAATTCGTCAACCGGATGAAGGAACACGGCACGGGCGTGATTCTCGGCGGCGAAAACTACGGCCAGGGCTCCAGTCGCGAACATGCGGCTCTCGGCCCTCGTCATCTGGGCGTCAAGGCCGTAATCGTCAAGTCGCTGGCTCGCATTCACCGGGCAAATCTTGTCAACTTCGGCATCCTGCCCTTGCTTCTTGTCGATCCTTCTGATTATGACAAATTGTCGGAAGGTGACGATCTCGTCATTCCTGCGGGTGCAATAACTCCCGGTGGCACTATCGATATCACCACCGCTTCCGGCAAGACTGTCGCGGTCACAAATGATTTGACCAAAAAGGAACTGGAGATTATCCAGTCAGGTGGTCTGCTCAATGCAGTCCGCAACAACCAATCGTAACGGATGAAATACATCGCCACCTCCCATTGGTGGGAGGTGGCGTAAAAAGCATTTGTTGGAGACACAATGTTAGACATCATGCGTGAGAACGCTTCGGGGTGGATCGTCAAGATCCTCTTTGCCATTATCATCATCGTTTTCGTCTTCGCCTTCGGTATGAGCGGGCTGGACACCAGCAATGATCCCGTGCTGGCTACTGTCAATGACCGGATCATCACCCGCGCCGAGTTTGAAGACGCTTTCCAGCGCGCCGCAGAAGGATTGCGCAAGGCCAATCCGAACGTTACTTCCGCTCAGTTGCAGGACCCACAGTTCAAGCAGCTTGTTCTCAATGAACTGATCAACTCCCGACTGCTGCTGGAGGAAGCCGAGCGACTCGGCATCTCAGCATCCGACGAAGAAGTATTTGCCGCCATCACCCGCCAATCCATCTTCTGGAATGCCGAAGACAAGTTTGACCGGAATATCTACCAGGCTGCCCTGCGCTCCATCCGCATGACCCCGGCCCAGTTCGAAGCGAACTTCCGCAACGAATATATCGCCGGGAAAGTCAAGGATATGGTCCGCTCCACCGGCAACGCCACTGAAGAGCAGACCCGTGAGCTTTACAACTGGGTTGGCGAAGAAGTGACCATCGATTACATCGAGACTTCCCCGCGCCAGTTCGTTGATGCCATTAACGTGACCGACGAAGAGATTCGCCAGTTCTACACCGAGAACGAATCCCGCTTCATGGTTCCCGAACAGGCCAGCATCCGCTACCTGACCTTCACTCCCAAGGCTCTGGCAACCTACCAGGAAGTGACCGACGAAGAGATCAAGGCATACTATGATGCCAACGCCGACAACCTCGTTCAGCGAGAAGAGGTCAACGCCCGCCACATCCTGGTCATGACCAAGGACTCCGACACCGAGTCCGTCCAGAAGGAAGCGCGCAACAAGATCGACCGCATTTACAAAAAAGCCAAGGCCGGTGAAGACTTCGCCGAATTGGCAAAGACCTACTCCGAAGGCCCGTCCGCTTCCAATGGCGGCGCACTGGGCTGGTTCGGACGCGGCGCCATGGTGCCGGAATTTGAAGAAGCCGCCTTTGCCACTCCCAAGGGAGAGGTATCCGAGCCGATCAAGACGCAGTTCGGCTGGCACATCATCTACGTAGATGATCGCAAGGACCCCGAGAGCAAGTCTCTTGAAGACGTCAAGGACCAGATCGCTCAGGCCATTGCCGAAGAAAAGGCTGCTGAAGTCATCTCTGACATGCTTGACCAGTCCATGGACCGTCTTGTGTCCGGCATGGACCTCGAAGCCATTGCCGACGAACTCGGTCTGCTGGCCGTCACTTCCCGTCCCATGCCCGAATCCTCGCTGCCGCAGGCATTCGGCATGACCCCGGAAGCTGCTCAGGTCATCATGGCCATTCCGGCCGGTGAAGCCCACCAGACCCCGCTTGCCATCGACGGCGGCTACATGCTGCTCGAAAAGGTCGAGGACATCCCTGCCGCTCCCATGGAGTTGGATCAGGTGAAGCAGGTCATCATCAACGCCATCACCACCGAGAAAGCCACGGAAAAGGCCAAAGCTGCTGCTGACGAGATTCTCGCCAAGCTCTCCTCACCCGAAGGAGCCAAGGAGCTGGCTGATCGTATCAAGACCTCTGAGCAGTTCTCCCGTCAGGGCGTTGTTCCCGGCCTGGGACGCAACGTGAAGCTCGCCAAGGCTGTCTTTGACTCCGACGGTACCACGTGGCTGTCCGAATCCTACGTCATGCCTTCCGGCTCGATTATCGTTGCCAAGCTGCATGAACGTATCGCTGCCCCTGAAGAAATGTGGGAACAGCAGAAGGACACCTGGATCGAACAGGCAAGCCGCAACTACCAGACCGAAGCGCTGACCGCATTCATGACGGACCTCCGCAAGGAAGCGAACATCGTGATTGCCCGTCCCGACCTGCTGAACTAGCCAGCAGCGACACAGCACATCAAGGCCGGTTCCGCTCATGCGGGACCGGCCTTTTCTATTGATTTGTCACCATTCGTCACTGACGTAAAACGAGAGAGGAATGGCGTCCCTCCCAACGCGCAACGGTAGGGTCAAAACGCTATTCCAGCGGCATAATCCAACGTATCTATGGATCTTAGTTAACCGGGCAAGACTAAAAGAGCGAACACCGGAATTGGCACCCGCTTCCATATCAAAACAAGCACACTGAAAAGGGAAGCCATGTGCGGCTGAGTACGAAGGAATTATCGAGGCAGGGAAACCGTCACACAGGTATGTCCGGGTTCACAGGTGTCCACCATGATATCGCCGCCGTGTGTCCGGGCGATTTGGCGTGCGGAATATGTTCCGATACCGGACCCGCTGCTGTTGTCGGACGAGACATATTTTTCAAAGAAATTTTCACGAACTCCCGGCGGCACCTCGCCCTTGTTCCGAATAACGATGACCACATCCGGCGTCCGCGTCAGTGTGACGGTGACAGAGCAGCCTTCCGGTGATGCCTGGAACGCGTTGAGCAACAGGTTGGAGAGCATGGAGCGAAGCAGCGGTTCTTCGGCAAACACCCTAAATTCATTGGTGAAGGTCTGATCAAGGACTTCGACACCAAGGCTGATCCCTTTTTCATGGATGATGGCTCGGGACTCCTTGCGAATGCAATCAATGACCTTAAGCACATCGACGCTCGTTTTTCTCAGCTCATAGGTCCCTGATTCCATCTTGAAGAGATCCAGTGATCGATTGATCAGATCAAGCATGGTCTCACCAGCAGTCTCAATGGTGCTCAGCATTTCATACTGTGTACCGCTCAGCCCGCCCAGGCGACGTATCTCTTCGGGAAGACCTACTACGGCCCCCAACGGCGTCTTGAGATCATGCCGAGCGATGCGCTCCACATCATCACGCAAGGCATCGGCTCGCTTGCGGTCGGAGATATCACGCCCCACCCCTTGAAGGCCGATCAATTCCCGATCATCATTGAGCATCAATCCGATCCGTGTTTCCAGCCACACAGTGGAATCATCAGCACACAAGAATTCAAGATCAAGAATGGTGGAGGGTGGATTACCTTCATCTGCGATATGAAAAAGCAGTCGCTTCACGGACTCCTCGAACTCGCGCAAAGACTGGGGAGTCAGGAACTCGCCAATGGGTCGGCTGAGGACCTCATGGCGTTTGAAACCGCGAAGGGACTCATCGGACGGACTGATATACGTGAATCGCCTTCCCGCATCCAACCCCCAGATGATGTCGGTGATATTTTCCGCAAGCATGCGGTATTGCCGTTCACTCTGCCTGAGGGCTTCCTCTGTAATCTTTCGATCCGTGATGTCCGTCCCGACACACAACAGTTCCATGACAACGTCGTCACGCCCAAGAACCGGCTCAGTTGCCCATGACACCCAGACCATTTCACCGTTTTTTCGCTTGTGAAGGTACTCGTTGAAAACCGTCCCTTTCTCGGTATGAATAAGACGGTTGATGATACGCTTCATGGGCTTGCCATCCAGACTCTTGGCCGGAATCAGCGACCCGACAAGCTCCTTCCCGACAAGTTCTCCCGGCTCATATCCGAAAAAGGACTCCGTATACTCATTGCAAAACGTAATGACGCCATTGACATCGACGCGCAGAATGATGGATTTGGCATTTTGGACAAGGTAGCGGTATTTTTCGCGTTCCTTGATACCGTTCAACAGAAAATACACGGTGGCAAGAAGTAGTCCCGTGATCGCCAGGACCACAGCTCCGCCCCCGTATATCAAGTGGTTTTGATACGGAGAAGGCGGCCAGCCCCCCTTGGGAACCGCCCCCATCTGCCAGTAACCTCCGGGGATGGAAATATTCATGGTCACCGGCGACATCTCAAAGACTTTCTCCGCCCCCACCAGCATTTCTCCGGCTCCGGAACCGTCACTTATGGAGCGCAGTGCCATTTCCAGTGTCGGCTTATGACTTATCAGCCCTGCTTCACGGTAGATGGTCTGTGCATCGATGAAAACAACCACACTACCCCAGTAGCGACTGGTGGTCAGGGTGGTCGGGTCCGGCAGATAGACAGGGGTCATGATGGCGACAACATCCCGCCCTTCCAAAGGAAACTGCCGAGAGACCTGACGCACTCGGGCGTGGAGCATTTTTCTGGTGAGATTTTGCAACGGGACAGGGAAGTCACTCAAGAGACTCTTCGAGAGGACCACTTCCTCGATATCCCTAGGAAAGGCATGCGTGACGATATTGTTTTTCGCCAGCAAAATGGCGCGCACGCCACTCATGTTGCCCAACAGGGATCGAACAAGGGCCTGGAAGGTCTCCTGCTCGACCTCGGGATTGAGCATGACAAACGCCTTGAAAGCGCCACCTAATTGCAATCGCGTGGCAACCGCTTCTTCCAGATGCCCCTGGACAACCGACATTTTGTAAAAGACTTCAAGACGTGAAGCCTGCATATGGCGCTCGTTTTCCGCGTGCAACTCAATAAAGAGAGCAACGGCAAGGGCAAAGCCGACAATGAGCGGAATGAGATATGCGGTACGTCGCGTCATATTTTGCATTCATTGGTTTTTAAAAGGGTTATCTCGCAACACCTTAGCAGAAGGTGCCACGAAATCAACCAATCAAATGCAAAAACAGGAGCAACTATCCTGAAGCGCCGGCAACAGCAGCGACACCCTCCACAGGGCAGGGCGCTGCGATTCCGGCAAGAGTCGCATGGGGCTGAAAAAGGGACGACTTGTCTTTCCGGCGCCTGTTTCTGGAGCGCATCTCGCGAACAACACGCAGATTGCGAGACCCGATGGGATCAAATGAAACAGCAGAAGACCCTTTGGGATCGGACAGAAACTCGAACACCAGATTACGTGAAAGATTGACCATTTCATCAAGGTCGCTGGTCTTCTGGGGCCATGGAAGCAGATTATCCACAAATCGCAGGGAATTTCCCCACTCCTTGGACCCGGTCACGCGCAGGCTTCCCTTGACGATCTGCTTCTTGAGCAGAAAGGGCAGCTTTCTTCGCTCCATGGCGGAAAGCAGTGTGTTGTCGGTATCCCGGTTAGGATGCTTGAACAGTCGCAGCGCCAGCTCGCGTTCCTCTTCAAAACGAGAATCGGCACGGGCCTCGACATACACATGCGAGATTTTACCACCGGAAGACATCCGCCACAGGGCATTGGGAACATAGTAATTATGCGCCACCACATCGGCAGCGAGGTGGGAAAGGTATCCGTAGGCGTAGGCTGTCACACGCGGATCTTTGGCCGACTGAAGCAGCTTGAAACCGGTCACCCAGTTGTGGCTGTGGCCCGGTCGGAATGTCGTTCCCTTGCCAATAAAAATATCCGCGGAAAGACATCCGTATAGAAAGGCGTTTTTATGACACGCCAGAAGACCGCCCACCAGTGGCGGAAGGCACCCCAGGTTGCCGAGCACGGAATTGCCAAGGGCAAGATGGACTCCCGGCCCCCAGGCGTACGCCGCTTCAGGCGCAAAAACTGCCACTGCCAGTATGAAAATGGTCAGGATACTTCTCATGTATTATTTCTCTCTCCAGAGGCAGAGAAAGTAAGGTCCACACCACAAAAGTCAATGAGAATCTACGTTGTTTTCCCGCTTGCGCACGCCGATTTTCCACGGCTGACAACAGTTTTTCAGATTTACCGGGATGTTGCCAGCTTGAGAACCTGACTAACAAAGTCGCCTTTTCCTTGGGTGTAGGCGATTCGATCATCGGGATACCGTCGGCACAGGTCCCGCTTGAGTTCCAGATAGCGGGCAGCCCATTCAGGATGAGCAAGCAGGTAGTCCCGAAAGACCAGCCCTTCCCATACAAAGGAATCCGCCTCCACCATATGCAGATGATGCGTCCGGCGGCCCTGCCTGTCCCGCTTGATGAACCACGCATAGTGCGGCGGCCCGTCGTTTTCGCCCAATGGCCGCCAGAAGAAGTCATAGCCTTGTGCTTCAAGGACAGGCGGCACGGTCTGACGGGTCTCTTCCAGGTTGCGAACCTCGATGAGCATATCCACAATGGGTTTGGCGGTCATGCCCGGGATGGAGGTGCTGCCATAGTGCTCAACGCGCCGGATCAGCCCATCTGGGAACAGACTCAGCAGATGTTCTTTTTCCGCCTTGAACATCGCAGGCCATGCGGGATTATATTCGACGAGTTCCACGTGATCGCGAAGGACGCGCTGAATCTTTTCTTCCAGCGTTTCGCCCATGGTCACTCTTCCATGCCTCCGGATTCGACCTCTTCGATGAACGCTTCCACAATGTCCGGATCAAGGGCGTTTCCGGCCAGCTCGCACAGGATGCCGAACGCCTCCTGCGGGGTGCGCCCACGCTGATAGGGACGATTGGTCGTCATGGCATCGAAACAGTCGGCAACGGCAAGAATACGCGCCCCGAGCGGGATGTTTTCGCCGGACAACCCACGAGGATACCCCCGCCCATCAATGCGCTCATGATGGCCGTAAACAAAATCCACTGCCGGACCAAGAAAATCGAGATTGCGCAGGATGTCATAGCCCCACTGGGGGTGTGACCGGATTTCGAGCAGCAGATCGGCATTGTCGGCCGTACCGTCGCTGGAAAAGACCTGATCACTGAAACCGATCTTGCCGATATCATGCAGAATACCGGCAACACGAACCTGCTCCACCTTGAGGTCGTCCAGCCCGAGCCTGCGAGCCAGTCGTTCCGCATAGGCACCAACCCGTTCACCGTGCCCTTCGGTGTAGGCATCCCGTGCACCGAGCGCATCGGCAACAGCGGTCACGGTATTCAGCGTATTGTATTTGATCCGTTCATTAAGCTGCTCCAAATGCAGCTCTCTGGCTTCAATGCGGACCATCATCACCGAAACAGCTTCGGCCAGTTCCCGGACATCTTCCGGGTACTCCGGGCCGGTCAGTTCCATTATCTCATTGGAATAATTCCCCGCTGCCACATCCTTGATGGCGGCCAGCAGGCGCTCTTTACCTTTTTCCACTATGCCTACTTCCAGATATCCGCGTGTTCCCGGGTAAAATCACCAAAGGTACGAGCCGGGGAGCCGGTGATGTATTCCACGGCTTTGGTCACGTTTCCGGCCATGCCGAGTTTGACCACACGACTGAGGGACACCAGCATCCGAACGGTCCATTCAGGCACACCGGCCTGCACACACCCTTCCACATACTGATCCTCTTCGATGGGCGTATAGGTGACGCTGTGTCCTGCCACGTCGGTCAGGGTGGTGGCGACTTCGGCAAGAGACAGTCCTTCGGGACCGGTCAGGGCGTACATCTTGTTGCGATGCTCCCCGGCATCCTGGAACAGAGTCGCAGCGCACGCGCCCAGATCGCGGGCGTCGAGGTAACTGACCCGGGCGTCCTCTTCCGGCAGCATGATATTGCCGGACTGGATCATGGGTGCCAAAGCAGTCGAAAAATTCTGCATGAGGGAGTTGGGACGCAGCACCGTGAAGTCGATGCCGGAGTCTTCAACAAACTGATCGACCATGCCGTGCTCGCGGCCCAGCATCCAATGGGCATCTGATGAAGCAGCATAGCCGGAAGATCGTACGATATATGTAATCTCGGCTTCCTTGGCCGCTTCCACCGCCAGATGGCCCATGCGGGTCATGCCTTCAACGAGCGGCAAGACCAGAAACAGCTTGTCGCACCCCTCCATGCCAGCAACCATGGAAGACTGATCCGTGAAATCAACAACCCGGGCTTCCTGTCCATCCTTTCGGAACGCTTCCGCACGTTCCTCGCTGTGTACTCCAGCGACAACGTCCATCTGCGCACCAATGAGGGCATTCAGGACCGCACCACCTATTCTGCCATTGGCTCCGGCCACAAAAATCGTACTCATATGCCAGCCTCCGACCCGTCGAACCAACGGGAATGGTTAGTGTAATTTAAAGCACCGGTACGCTACACCAAACATTGGAGAAAAGCCAATCACCGGTTCGCGAAAGGATGCACTCGGATCAGGTCGCCAGTCGGACCGTGGCAGCTACCACTCGGCCTGCCCCAGCATGAAGATGCCGAAGGTGGCGAACAGATTGGGCAGGAACGTGATTACCAACCCTTTGGTGTCGTGATGATGGGTGGCGATAGCCACTTCCTTGACGATAGGCACATGCAGCTGATTGCAGAACCGCCGGAAATCCGTAATGGGAATAACCCGGATATTGGGCGTATTGTACCACTCGTAGGGCAATTCCTTGGACACGGGCGCGCGCCCCGTAAAGAACATCTGGAACCGGTTCTTGATGTGCGTGAAGTTGGGGAAGGAGACAATGCACCGCTTGCCCACACGCAACATCTCGCGGATGAGCTTCTCCGGCTCATAGACCTGTTGCAGCGTCTGGGACAGGATGACGTAATCAAAGACGTTGTCCGGGTAATCCTCGATCTCCTCGTAAATATCTCCGTGGATGACGGACAGTCCCTTGGCAATGGCCTCTCCGGCCGCCACTTCGTCTATCTCGATACCGGTACCAACGATCCGTTTCTCCTGACGCAGATGGTCGAGCAGGGAGCCGGACCGGCAGCCGAGATCAAGCACCTTGGATTCCGGTTCGATCCAGGAAGCAATGACTTGCAGATCAAAACGCATGGGAACCTCCGTTCATTTCCATTGCAGCACGCTCCAGAAATCCCCGCATCAGAG
>MDTD01049571.1_pt1 | contig 73728 bp, 72 predicted proteins | sample 811221 | NCBI WGS metagenome assembly MDTD01 (sample SAMN05326646, study PRJNA326480) | marine metagenome | isolation source: seawater | place: Pacific Ocean: South West | collected 2011 | reverse complement strand
GTCAATCCACCCAGGAATAGCCTGATCTGCAAGAATGTGTTTGAGCATTTTTCACTCTTCGTCAAAAAGATAGTTGACTGACATGCACATCAATCCAAGCTGTTTGAAGTTCTTCCGACCAAAAATCACGATGATTTGGTATCCTGTGATAAGTATTTTTCTTTGCGTTAAGCCTTTTCTCTTTCAAAGCTTTCAAAACAGCCCATCTCGGCGCATACATGGCCGATGTCAGAAAGTGGGTTTCCCGCCACCCCTCACCATGAAAAACTCTACGCGACAACTGATCAAGAATCAGTGAGCTTGCAATCCAGATGTCACACATCCCTTCAGCGAAGGGTTCTTTTTCACCTTCCTCAATAAACTGGCAGGACAAAGAACAGCGGCTTCTCTTTCCTTTGATGTCGTTGACCTCATTTATAGGAATCCAACCAACATCATCCGATTCAGCTACTAATTTTGCAATTTCTACCGCACTCTCTTCAAAAAGTTGCCGAAAAGCGACTTCATCCTTTGCTTTTTCCAAATCTCTTTTTTGGGGCAAACGCTTATTGCAATTAAAATAATTGCTCCCGAGATTTGGCTTAAACACTTCCACATGCCACTTGTCGACATGCCATACAGCGTCACCAAATTTCGTATCTATATCGAAAACTTTTAAACTGTTCGTTCTCAAATCTACATCAAAATCGAAAAGAGACATCTCTACTCCTTTATTCCAATTTCATTTGTTGCACCATACACATCTTGTAAACCCAAGTCTAGAGCCTAACCGGAAACCGTTCATAAAAAAAGATGGAAGCCTATTTGAACATCTTCCGAACAGAACATTCCGGTTGGTTCAAGACGCTTCTAAATTATTTTCCGCCTTTTCCAACGGTTTTAATTCTATTTTCTTTTTTTCGAATTGTGATCTTTGAATTTCGATGAACCATCCTCTGGTGACAATCTATACAAAGGCTGATCATCCCCTCCACCAAGGAAGGCCCACCTTTCGCATACTCAAAAATATGATGCGCCTGCACTCTCAGTGTCGAAGCACATAGTTGACATATACTATGATCAATATCGCGGCGCTTCTTTTGTGATTTCCTATGCTCATTAGGTCGACTCACTGTTCCTCCTCTTCATCTTCTGAAAGTAAAGCAAGGTTCTCTACTCTCCTTTTAAGCATCAACTGCAATGACTCATAAGGCCCATCAATTTCAGTATAATCCTCAACTTCTCCATTCTCTTCAAGCTCTTCAACAAAATCTATAACTTTTTTTACGGCTTCTTCAGAGCCTGTAAATGCAATATTTGCTGCCCACTTTTCTTTATCTGCCATTTTCCTTCTCCTTCGCAGGCAAGCTACATCTAACTCTTGTTTTAGTATTATAGTGCTCTACTTTCCCAATTCCCCTTTTCACAACAATACAAAATTCATCATTCAACTCTGGTAAACCTTCCGAAGAGTCCTCTATCTTATAAACGTAGTACTCTTCTCCTCGCTTAAAAACTACCACAGCCTCCGAAATGTCTTCTGGATTGAAAACTGATGCAGTTTCATAGCCTTTATAAAACTCAGGCTTTCCATTCAGGATTCCGTCGACTTTATAAAAATAATACTCTCCGCTTTTATCATAAACAACCATCTCGTTTTCAGAAAAGCCACACAACCGTTGCCCTTCTTTTAAAACTTTAAACCTATATTCATTCATTTTGCTTTCCTTTGATGAGACAACCATTTCAAGGCGCGCTTGCGGGAGTTCCATGCACCTTCTTTAGAAAGGCCAATATTAAATAACAAACAGTTCTAGAACGTCCGTCAATCAACTGCTGGATCGAGTAAATTTCATTCACTAAAGACGGAGTCTATGGGTCAGAGGCAAGTCATATGCCCCCCAGTTCAGCCTGTTCATTTCTCGCACCATTTCATTGTAAACAGGGGCTTCTTTATTGGGGTCAGCTACAGTAATCATTAGAGCTACTGGTTGGCGTTTCACGTCTACAACTCCAGCTCGATGGGTCATGTTGATTGCAAGACTCCAACGATGTCTGTGTTCCATACGAACAATGTTGCGACGATACACTTTTACCGGGGACCATTTGAAACCATGCCTAACGAGATCTTTCTCATAAGCCTTGCCTTTCAGACGAGGGTCTTCCGGGACTTGTCGCTTGTGCCCAAAAGTTCCATCGCCATTGGGTTGCAATGTGCCAAGAGAGGCCTCGACGTTTGTACGGCAGTATTCAGAACCATGTGAAGCATCAAGGGCTGGATCATATACGAGTGTCATGAGAAAACTGGCTTTCAATAAGCCGTCATGAACAAGGGAAGGAGGAACGGGGAAATCAAACTTTTTATAAGTTCTGCCTGAAACAATAGGCAGTTCGAAGATCAATGTGCATTTCCACGGTTCACATGAGAGAATGTCGGACAAATCTGGAGGCGTGCCAAATCCTCTATAATGCAGCTCCTCTGATTTTTTTACGGCAGTTTTCCAAGCCGCAGAATGAACCATTAGAGCTTTGGTCAGGTTGTGTGAAGCGCCACCCGCAACATTCATGGAAACGTTGGCGGTAAGAGTCGATATTAGTGGAGCCGCGAAACTAGTTCCGACATTCTCCACCAGTGCACCCTGCTCTCCAAGTGAAACGACTCCCGTTTGAGAGTAATCTCCGTTTACATTGCAGTTACCACCGTAGTGCGAAATGTCCGGTTTAGGGATGTAGACAGGCCCAGGCCCGACACGAGAGAAAGGTGAAGGGCATTCACTAGGGGCTGCTGAGGATGCATTTTGGAGATGGGCAATAGCTCCAACGACTACGGAACGCACAGAATCCGCAGGAGTGCGAATGCGGTCAGACGCCCGACCTCCATTACTAAGAGGCCATTCCCTGAGTGGGATATCGTTAACATTTCCGCCTGCTAAGACAAATTGAACCTCATGTCGTTCCTGAAGCTCATCTAAGGCTATTGCCAAGTCGGAAAACATGTCATCGGAGACAGTCGCATCGCCCCCTAAAGATAAATTCCATATTTTAACATCGGGATACTTAGGTATAGCATCTTTCAACAACTCTATGAGGTCGTCTTCTGAAGTCCCTATCTGATCAGAAAGAGCAACAACGTCGACTAATTTTGCTGAGCATGTTGGAAAGCGGGCGTCGCCATGGTTCAAGCGGCAAGAGTTAACCAATAGCCCAGCTACAAACGTACCATGGCTGTTATTTTGTAAACCAGTTGGTATATAAGTTTCACGCCCTATAACCCACGGCGCTAAATATGGATCGTTTGGGTTTATCCCAGAATCAACAATGCCAACGATGGGATAATCTACGCCTTGCTCTGGAGGGGGAAACTGTACCTGATCAGCCATTCCGATTTGCCTAGCTTGAGTTCGGACTGGGCTAAATTTTGGGAAGCTCCCAACACTTTGAGTACCTACGAAACGAGAAAGGGCCTCAACAACCCCAGGGCCTCTCTTAGATATTCGGTAAATTTTTAATCCACCGCCGTATTCAACTTCTTTGAACTGAACCCCCTCAAGCTGCTCAAGCATTCTTACGAATGCCCATTCAAGAACATTATCAGGTTCATTAAGGCGGTGTCGAAACAACTTAACCTTTATTGGCTGATTGAGATCTTTGGGAATATCAACTGGTGGATTGTATGGAGCAATTTCAGTCAAGGTTGATAAATTTGCCCTACCTTGAATAGTGGTATCAGTCCTGACCTTTTCGGCCAAATTGAAAAGGCCGTTTGGACTAACACTAACAAGAAGGCGTCCCAAGCCTTCGGCGCCAATTATTGGGCATGTTAACTCAGAAAGAATACGTGTTGGCCGGTGCGATTTCGCAACTGCCTCTGGCCTCAATTTGATCCGTGCAACAGCCGGAACGTTGGGCTGGCGTTCAAAAGAATCCCGAAAATGGTTTGCGACACCTTGGATTTGTTTAAAGAGGTTTTCTCTAAACTCTGCGGTGGGCTCCTCAAATATTTTGCTACTCCCCCCCGTATTGTCAGGGACAAAGTAATCCCCTTCAAGAGGGGGAACAACTTTTATCGGAAGATTCTTTTCTTCAGGCATTGCCTAACTCCTTATATTTCAACCTCATTCTGTATATCTTTCTTCATGATATTGGTAATGCTTCCTTTGCTAATAGAAAACATCGCCGCTAAAACTTCATGCGTGTAAACAGTCGGGATATTGCCCTTTGCCCAATGCACTAGCCTATCAACATCGCTTCCGTCTATATCTGTTTTGCGCATAAGTATACGCTTCAATGAGTCTACATACGGTGTTATTCCGGTTCCTTCTTCAAGAACGAAACGTCGTTTAGCGCCTTCACAGACTTCTTTGATATCGCTCCCAGATAGCCCTTCTGCAGCCATAGCAACGCGCTTCAACTCTCTTGAAGACAGCAAATCTCCTTGATATTTTTCAACAAGCTCTTCTCGAACGGGTTGCTCGGGGAGGTCTATACGTAAACGGTAGCTAAACCTCCTCCAAATAGCTGGATCAAGTAGGTGTTCGTGATTGGTCGCAGCGAGTAAGATCGTTTGACTTTGCAAAGCGTCAATGTTCTGCAGAAGACTGACAACAACACGTTTAAGTTCTCCAAGTTCGTGCCGATCATCACGTAGCTTTGCTACAGCATCAAACTCATCAAGAAACAAGACACATGCTCGAGAAGAAGCATGGTCAAATAGCATACGAAGATTTTTTGCTGTAGATCCTAAATAGCTTGAAATTAAAGAATCCGTTCGAGCTGTTATTAAGGGAAGTCCCAAACGAGCAGAAATGAATTTCGCAAGTTCTGTTTTTCCGCAACCAGGAGGACCATATAACAGCATTGATGCAGAAAGGCTGAGCCCTTCGGCTAGAAGACGATCTGCGGCTTCAATGTTTTTTAGATACTCATCAACCTGATCTTGGACGTGCTTAGGTAAAAACACCACGGCATCATCTGTTGTTGGATGCATCTCGTCAGCCAATTCAAGACGAGATTCTCCGTCTACAGGCAAGCGATCAGTGATTGACAAATTGGCCGGAGAAATTCCATTAAGAGGGTCATTTTCAATTATTCGACGAACTCGCTCAGCAGCCTTTGCATCGCCATCTTTTTCAATTTTATCCGCGAGCTGTCTTGCGAAGGCTCGAATTTTAGGCCGATCGCCTTTCGTCGCAGATTCAATTATTTTCAATATCTCAAAAAGATTTTTCATGTTGAACAACATGCTTCAAAAGTCAACTGAAAGTCAATCTATTTTGAACAATTTGAGATTTTTTTGAACAAAATACTGATTAGCAAAACCAGAAGAGCCTCTTCAGCCCAACACTTCCACGCCTCACGGTAATCCAAGACACACACTGTTCTTATTCATGTCGTTACTCAGTGAGTTACTTATACGACCACCTTGTCACTCCTCCAGCGACACATGTGTCACCCCTCCCATGCAACGGCTGTCATCCCCCAGTGTTGGAAGTTTCACCCCCTCGCGGTATTCCGGCTAAGCGGTCAGCCAACCGATCTGCTCGAAGGTGCGCATACCTGGCCAGCATCTGCATACTCTTATGACCAGTGATCATTTTGATTTCCATGACATCCAGGTCCGTATTCTCAAACAAACGCGATGTAGCCTCATGACGTAGGTCATGAAAACGTAAATCCTTTAGCTCGGCTTTCTTTACTGCTCGCTTCATTGCTTGGGTAATATGATCTGGATTAGTATACCCAAACACACTCCCAGAAATATTCATTGGAATACTTTTCAATATGTTAAGAGCAGTCGGGGATAGTGGCACTGTCCGCGATTCGGTATTTTTGGTCATTCCCAAAAACACCGACCGCCTCTTAAGGTCTACGTTTTCCCAGATCATCTCTGCGATCTCAGCTCTCCGCATCGCTGTCTCAAGAGCAAATTCAACTACTGGACGCAATTTGTCAGCGCAGGCTTCGAGCAATCGTTCCTCTTCGCTTTTAGCGTCCTTTACATTCTTCGGAGCAGGCATAAGCCTCCTCGTCCGCCCACCGGGCAATCGAGGCTTCTTGGCCTTTTTGACAGGGTTATAAAGGTAATCCATTCCCCAATCAGAAATAGCTGTTTCAAAGGCACGAGAGATAAGAGCCAAATCCAGCCGGATCGTGTTGGCCGACGCACCTTCTTTCTCCCTCTCCTTAATAAAGTCGGCCACGTCCTTGGCTTTGACCACGGACAAAGCCAAAGAGGCTATCGAGCGCTTCTGAATTGCGACCGCTCTATCCATCTCACGTTTAGAATGCTTGAGCTTTGGTATGTACTCATCAGAATATCGGCCAAGAGCCTCATGAAGGGAAACTGCGTCTGCTTCTCGACGGTCCACGTAGCTTCCCAGCTTTTGATCGCTTTCAACCTTATTTGCCCACTCCTGGGCCTTTGCTCGAGTAGGAAACGTCTTTGTTACGCTCGGAAATCCTTTCCTACGAATCTTACAACGATATTGATAAGGGCCACGCTTTTCGATACTTGCCATTTGGAGCTTTTCCTCTAATTTGTCCCACTATTGTCCCAAAAAATATCCACGATAAATATTTTTACAATATTACAAGCAGATAAGCAAACTACAAAAGAGACTTAAAATCCCTTGATCTTCGGGTCGTGCGGGTTCAAATCCCGCCCCAGGTACCAGAAGTATTGAGCGGACACAGTTTACGGACTGTGTCCGTTTGTTTTTTGAAGAGCTAGATTTCACAATGCCCCTCTTTTTTTGTTCCTCCAAATGCACACTTTTCCCATTGACAGAACTCATCACGCAAACTAAGCACAAAAAGTTTTTGTCTACCTTTATACTATAAAAATACAACATATTGATATTAAAGAAATAAAATGAAAAAAGTTTATGATAAAATCTGGAACATGGCTTTGCCGCACCAGGATAAACGTGATGATGCCGGTCATGCCTTCATTACTCTTGAGTATGCCAAGCAGTTGGTTGACCTTGAAGCCGGGGATCCTGAAGTGGTCATCCCAGCCATTATATTGCACGATACTGGCTGGAGTCGTTTGACCCGTGATGAATGGATGGTTGTCTTTTCGCCTGATGCAACTGCAGCAGACGAGATGGTTGTCCGACTTCGGCATCAGGAAGAAGGCGTTAATATCGCCAAAGAAATCCTGGAGTCCATCGACTATCCTGCCAACTGGACGGAAGAAATCGTGGAGATAATTTCTCAGCACGACACCCGCAAGGGCTTCATTTCCAATAATGAAGGTCTCATGCGTGATGCTGACAAATTATGGCGTTTCTCGAAAACAGGTTTCGATGCGGACGTTGATCGCTTTGAAATAGCCCCACAAGTTCTTCACGACAGGATCATCAAGCAAATCCCGAGTGATGGATTCTTCTATAGCCAGACATCCAGAGAGTTGGCATACGAAGAACTCGAACGCCGACGCAGAGAGTTTGAACGAGTAGCCAACATGAAACCTCTCACTGAAACACATTCATCAGTTACTTCACAAAAATCGCTTTAACCCAAATGACAAACAAAAGGCTGCATCCAAGGATGCAGCCTTCTTTCTTGATGCCCAGTGACACTTGTGGTGTAGTATAGGCACAAGGACAATAATCAAATGAAGCTTATATACACGATCATAACCACGCTCTTCCTGAGTGTTCCGGCATGGGCCGAGGTCATCATTATCGAACAGGATGACTTCTACTCGGTGAATGGCGTTGGCAAGAGAGAAATCCTTCAGGATATGGAACGTCGTGCTCCCTATAAGAAGGGGAACGACACCTACCCGGCCTATACGCAGACAGACATCAAATACAACTATAGCTGGGAAAACCGTGCAGGGAGATGCAACGTAACAGACGTTAAGGTATATCTAACCCTGACATACGTTTACCCCAAGCTGGTTAGACTACAAAGCGGCAGCGTAAAATGGTGGTGGAAAGACACCATGAAAAAGTATGTCACTCATGAGAAAATCCATGGGAACATATCAAAGCGTTGGGCCCATGAGCTTGATAGAGAATTGCGCGCTCTCAAGGATTTGAATTGCGGAACAGCCAAGCAAACCATAACCACCCGAGCACAATACATTATCCGACAGATGCGCGAAAAGCAGGAAGAATACGACAGAGTCACCAAGCATGGGCGACTCCAACACAAGTACCGCGGGCCACAATAAGATAAAGGGCGACAAGATAATCTTGTCGCCCTTTGTTATTACAATCGATTAGGCCAGTGGGGCCGGGTCTTTCATATCCCATATCCCGCATGGGCAGGAATTGGCGCAGAAGCCACAAGCAATACACTTATCCGGGTCCACGACACGCTCGAAACCGCCTTCGGGCAACTCTTTGCGGGAAATGGCCGACTGCGGACACAGCGAATCGCAGATATAGCAATCCCGGCATGAGCCACACGAAGAACACTCGGAGCCACAGTGGTTGGCGTCGCTGAACTCAATGACGCGCGGATCAAAGTATTCCAAGGTCATGCGTGTATAATCTATCATGTCGCTCGTATCGGATTTGGGACGACGGTTATTAAAAAGGTCATCAAGAACCTCTGCCGTTCTTCGACCATGACCAATGGCATGGGTCAGCAAACCGGGCCGCACGATATCACCGATGGCGAAAACCTGTGAATCCGTGGTCTGAAAGTCGTCATTCACGACGACATGCCCGCGATCCAACGCGATATTGTCAGGCAGGAAGTCAATGTCGGGAGCATCTCCAATGGACATGATGACCGTGTCGGCCTCCAGCAACTCACCAGACTGGAGCAACACTCCCTCTTCCGTGACCTCTTTGGTAAAGCAGGGCCACTTGAAGCGAGCACCGACAGCCTCAGCCTCTTTCCGCTCCTTGCCGAAAGATGCAGGCTCCTGGATATCGATCAGCGTGATGTCTGTGGCACCTTCAGCGGCAGCCACGGTCGCGACATCACAACCAACGTTACCAGCGCCGATGATAACGACACGCTTGCCAATCTTGGCCTGATTCTTTTTGGCGTCTTTCAGGAAGGTCAATGCAGGGTAAATGCGCTCGTGCCCAGGCACAGGGATGACACGCGGTTTTTGCGCCCCCATTGCCAGCACCACGTAATCGTATTCATCCTTGAGTTCTTCAAACTCCGGAGCCTTCAGTTCCTGTTGCAGGTGAACATGCGGCAATACCTTTGCAGCACGATCCACCTCAGCCTGAACCACTTCTTTAGGCACGCGGCTGTTGGGGATTGAGGAAGTAATTTTTCCGCCCAGGGTTTCCGCCATATCGAAAACCACAGCTTCATGCCCCTTCATCCGGATCTGCCATGCCACGGAAATACCGGCAGGTCCGCCACCAATGATGGCAACACGTTTGCCGGAAAGCGGAGGCAACTCTGGCGCGGCACTCTTATGCCCTTCTCTACCAAGTTTGGTAATATCGACAGGCGCCATCCCCTGCTGCGTAGAGCGTGTGCACCCTTCCATACACAGATTGGGGCAAAGGTAGCCACAAACCGTCGCGGGGAATGGAGTATACGCCAAGGCCAGATCAACAGCTTCGTCCATCAATCCATCGCGCACCAGTTGCCAGCGTTTCTGAACAGGCATGCCGGTAGGACAGTTGGACTGACAGGGAGCCATGTACTTTCTGTTCTCCCATACAGGTACAGAGCGACGCAGATCGCCGTGCGCGATGAGCGGAATAGGAGACCGGTCCAAAGAGGTCAAATCACCGATCAAACCACCCTGCCCCAATTCGGCGTCCCAAACCTTAGACCGGAAGTCGGCCATGGAGCGACGGGTTTTGCCTTTCTTTTCAAAGGGAGTCTTGGCACGGATCAACTGCCAATCCTCACGCTTGGTAAGCCGCTTGAGCAAACGGGAGCGTTTGATCTTCTTGAGGTAAGTAGCCAACCCTGCGCTTAACCACTCCCATGATGCATCATCTATGGGCTCCATAAGTGCATCAGCCTGTGAAAAGCCATCGATGGGGCCGCGGACGAAAATCCTTCCCCCAACCATGCCGACACAGGGACGATACCCGAGAATATTCTCTGCGTTCTGTGGCTCATGGCCACATATAACAGCGGTTCCACCAGCCATGAACTCGGCGAAATAATCGCCCACAGAGCCGAGGACCCACAACTCCGGCGGATCAAAACGGGGGTTGGTTTTGGTCATGGTCATACCACGTGCGCCGATGTTTCCGGCCACCATCACTTTGCCCTGGGCCATGGCGTTACATGCACCGTTACTTGCGTTACCATGAACGACAATTTCTGCCCCGGCATTCAGCCAGCCCACATCATCCGAGATGGGCCCCATGACTTCAATGCTTGTCCCGGGAAACCCTTTTGATCCGATGCGCTGACCGGCTGAGCCAGTGATGGTGATCGAGACCGGTTCTTCCTTGGAAACCCACAAGCGTCCGCCGATTCCATGTTGGCCCATGGCCTCGATTTCCATCTTGCGGGCACCATTTCGCACGGCTGCCTGTATACGTTCTTCCAGGATACGTGATTCGACACGTACGCCGTCATCATGTCCCTGGATGCGTTCTATTTTCTTTGCCATTCTTATCTCCGTCTACCTGCGCTCATTATATGACGTACTTGATGCCAAGCCGTTCCGCTGCCGCCTTGTCGCTGACTCCGAGACCGTCGGACATGCCGACAGGAAGGGAGGTAGAGCGACCAAGGGGAGCGAAGACCTTGCGCAGTTCCGTATCAAAACTCAGATAGAAATCGACGACGCGTTCTGCCACTTTTTCAGAATCAAGTCGACGATAGACTCTGGGGTCCTGCGAGGTGATACCCTTGGGGCAGACGCCGATATTGCATACGTTGCAGCGATCTTTCTCGCTGCCGACACATCCTGCAGCAGCCTGCATGACGTATTTTCCGACCTGGACGACCGACGCGCCCAGCATGATGAGTGCTGCGGCATTGGCGGCAAGGTTGCCGTTTTTACCGATACCACCACCGGCGATGAGAGGAATCTCATTCTGTGCGCCGGATACGCAAAGAGCGTTGTAACAGTCGCGCAAGTTGGAAGCGATGGGATGCCCCATGTGATTCATGGAAACATTGTACGCAGCCCCGGTTCCTCCATCCTCTCCGTCGATAGCAAGTCCTGCGGCATACGGGTTGCGGACGAGGTTGTTCAATACAGCCAACGAAGTCGAAGAAGCCGAAATCTTGGGATAGACAGGCACACGGAATCCCCAGGCCATGGACATGGACTGGATCATTTTGGCCACGGATTCTTCAATGGAATACTGCGTCTGGTGCGTCGGCGGACTGGGCAGACTGACCCCTTTGGGAACACCTCGAATGGCAGCGATCAGTTCATTGACCTTGTACCACATCAATAATCCGCCATCACCGGGCTTGGCACCCTGACCATATTTGATTTCAATGGCACACGGGTCTTCTTTCATCTCCGGGATGGCATGGATGATTTCATCCCAACCAAAATATCCCGAAGCGATTTGCAAGATAGTGTATTTGAGGAATCTGGAGCGTAACAACCGAGGTGGGCAACCGCCTTCACCGGTACACATGCGAACCGGCATCCCGAGTTCCTCGTTCAGATAGGCGACACCCATCTGCAATCCTTCCCACATATTGGGAGACAGAGCGCCGAAAGACATACCACCGATAATCAGCGGATAGATTTCACGAACCGGCGGCTTCCAGCCATTATCACGATAGCAAGCAATTTCATCCTCAGGAGACAGCACTCTGCCAAGCAGTGTCCTGACATCGAACTCATGCCTCCCCGCATCAAGGGCCGGGTCGGTGAGCATGGAGATACGAATAAACTTCAACTGATCCAGCAATGAATCATTGGAGTTGCGTCGTCCCCCTCTGGTGCGCGACTGTCCGCCACGATTATTGTGGAATTGCAGAGTGGTCGAATCATACTGGCGCGAAGGCTCAATGGCATTATTTGGACATACCATGTTGCACATGGAGCATCCGATGCAGGCGTAAGCCGGATCGGTTCGCTGTCGTATACCGTAGAAGGTGGAAAAGGTCGTGGTCGGCTTTGCTGCAAGCCCCATGGGGGGAGTGACATCACGCTTGCGAAAAACACCAAGTTCGATGGCGTTGACTGGACAGACCGAAGTGCAACGACCACATTTCGTACAAGTATTGATATCCCACTTAATCTGCCAGGGCAGATCTTTGACGCCTAGCGTGGAAGGAGTAACGGGTCTTTCTGAGAGCATTGGACAACCTCCCGGCAATCTGATCTTACGATCGCCGTGTCGAGATGCATTGGTTGAAAATCCTGACTTTTATCACGTTCAGGAATAGCCGCGTTCAGGCCGCATATTTCTGAAGAAAAGGCAAATATACCGGTATCCGCATCACCGCCAACGACGCCCGGGCGCAACTTCTTGCGGTCCTGAACCATGAACATCGTTCCGTCCTCAAGACAACCAATGACACAATTGGGACCATCGATGATGAGTTTTCGGCACGCCTTCTTCAGGTTTGAGAGCAGTTCCCTATCTTGATGGCTCTTCATTTCATCATCACTCATGGGTGTAATGATGTGCTTGTAGGCAGAGATATCAAGCCCAAGCTTTTTGGTGGTGTAATGTGCGATATGGGTGAAAACTTCGGAATCCGACTGGTACCCTTCGTATCCGGTCACTCCTCGCGACTGCAAGTAGTCACGGATGGGGACGAATGCCGTGTTCTCGCCGTTTGTCATGGTGCATACACCCTCGATGAAAAACGGATGGCACGCATACAGATTGATCGCATAGTTGGTATTCTGACGACCCTGCGCAAGAATATGTCGGGCGTACAGTTCGTTACGATCCAACTGCAGGTATTCGCCTATGGCAAGCGGATCACCGACTTCCTTGATCATGATGGTGTCGGGCCAAAACGAGAAAACCATCATGTCGCCGGTGGACTCCCCTTCGCTCCGCAGATCAAGGCGAATGCGAACTAGGCGTTGACCGACTTCATCCTTAGATAGTTTAACCCAATCCGTGGGCAGACCAAAGGCGATTGAAGCGTAGGTTCCCCTTTTCGGCGTACCGCTGAGTGGGGCAACTTCTGGAGTGTATGCAAGGGTATGCTTTGTTTCAAACCCTAAACCCGCCATATAATCCTGTACCCGTAACAGCCCGGCTTCGGTAAAAATACCGGACAATATGGGACATTCCTTCAACTTTTCAAACGGTCCGCCAAGTCCGCTCAGATAGAGCCCTACGCCAGAACCATCGTGTCCTTCCTTCATGACATTCAAGGCATTGACGGCTCGCATAGGCGAAACCGGATCACGACTTGTGAGTGCAAATAATCGGCACATGCTCTTAAGTCACCCCGTTATTATACGTTACCGACACAAAGGCTGAGAGCCTGAGGTCAAACCAAACGATCATTCTCCATTTCCTGCGAGGTAAAAACGATACTAGTCAAAAACGGGGAACAATCGAAATAAATTCTGCCCGGACAGCGTTTCAACCTTCAACAATTCACATTTTTGAAACAAGCAAAAAAGCAAACAGACTATTTCAACCGCCAAAAGTGCTCATGCTCAGGTCCTAGAACGTAGATCAAAACCCGCAAACCCGCAACCTATCTACACCAGGCATCATTTACAAATATGTAAGCCAACAAAGAAATGAGACACAAAAAAACCGGATCAAGCGTGATATCGCTTGAAATCCGGTTTTTTTGAAAACAAAAGGCAGGAAAGAATGCCAGCTACAAAATGGTCATTTGCCTATTCTGCAAAAACATCATCCTTGAGGGCTTTTCGGGCGGCTACGGAGATAAAGTCTGCGGGAGAAACACCGTATTCTCGGCAATATTTCTCAATTCTTTCCAAAAGACGGGTATGCAGGGTAACTTCAACTTCCTCAAAGTCTTCCCCATTGCCCAAGACATCTATATTGATAACCTTAGCATTGTTTTTATCAATTGAAGCGAGCACTTTTTTCTTTTCAGAAGGTTCTGGCAGCATTTTATTTTCCTCCAGAAAGAAATCGATATACAAAGCCAGAGCCTCATGAGCCTGATCAACCGCTTCATCCATATCTTCCCCAAAGGTCGTACAACCAGGAAAATCTGGAAACGTCACACTGACTCCACGTTTCTCTTTATTAAAAACTGCGACATATCGCATAAATACACCTCTTTGTTGTTTTAGAACATACAAACCGCATACTAGTATGAAAAAGTAGGAGCTGCAAATCCAACAAGTCTTGACGAGTATCATCATTCGTCATAACCATATTGACCTAGTTATAATAAACACATCAGCACTATGAAATTATCAGCACGATCCCGCTACGCTACTCGACTATTGCTCGCTCTGGCAGACAACACCTCTGATGCACCGGTCCGTACAGTGACCCTTTCAGAAATCACAGGTGTGACTGTTCAGTTCATTGAGCAAATCATCCGCCCCCTGAAAAAAGCCGGACTGGTCACATCTGTCCGAGGAGCCGCCGGTGGATACTATCTGGCGCGCCCGCCTGAAAGAATCACGCTCCACGATATCGTTCGCCACACCGAAGGATCGATCAACATAGCTGAATGTCTGGACTGTGAAGAAAGCTGTAACAAAATCGACTCCTGCCAAACACGTTCTGCGTGGGAAAGAGTCTCCCGAGCCATCGAACAAGAGCTTGAGTCAATGACACTTGCCGAACTGATGGAGCCCTCCGAGTCATCTGAAGCAAACTAACGCCACACACAGCCCGGTCGGCACCACTTGTGGAAGTGCGGCGTTCAGCTCCACTTGCCAGCCAATACAGACCGTCCACCGGATAGTTGCTGCAAGCACAGCAAAGCCTCACCATAGTGGCTACATGATCACAAAACAATAGACGGAGGACGTCATGTACAAACATTACTGCAAAGATTCGCAATGCCCCGGACACACGAAGAACTGGGAACGATGCTGTGATATGCGTGCGTTCAATTCAGTCGACAACCCAACACCCAATCGCAATAACAAACAGACTAAAAAGGCCCCAAAAGCGACCTTACCTCGCATTGTTTTTGCGTAAGTCTATCTCCACCTCAGCATGTTGGCTCTTTCAGAACTGAACGGAATCACCACCTGATCAGTCAGCAGTCTTTGTTGTCAGTATCCGCTTACTGACCAAAAAGAACACTTCGGAATCTTCCTGAAGGTGCCCCGCCAGGAACTCCGCCTCCTCACCTGATCCGCAGAACAGATCCATGCGGGTTCCCTTGATGGCGCCACCAGTATCCTGTGCCAGCACCAGGGAAAAGAACGGCTCCACTCCACCATTCTCATAATCCAACAATCCGGTCTTGAGCGCCAAGACACTCCCAAGAGGAATCATCGTCCGATCCACGGCAACACTCACCCGTGGTGTAAGGATTGAACTGATCGAGCCATATGGACCTTCATCAGACAACCGGAAAAACACATAGCTGGGATTTTCAAACATCAGCTTTTGAGCAGTGTAAGGATTCTTATCCATGAACTGCTTGATACGCTGCATGGACATTTCCTCACGCGGCACATGTCCCCGATTGATAAGGAGTTTGCCGAGCGAAACATACTGATGCCCATTTTTCCCGCCATACAGGATATGCTTCACCGAACCGTCTGGATAGACAAGACGGCCGGACCCCTGAATCTGAAGGAAAAAGATATCAACAGGATCTTTAGCCCACGCGATCTCCTTTCCCTTACCAACAAGAGCACGCTCCCCATCGATGGCCTCGCGGTCATAGTATGGTTCGATGCCATCCTCACCCTCACGGTAGACAAGGGATTGTCCTTTCCAGCGCGGATGGAACTGATCCAGTCGGATCATCTTCAAATCATCAGGAACGCCATACAGTGGGTATTGATAACGCCCACCACGTTCGTGAGAAGCTTCAAGCCATGGCTCATAATAGCCGGTCAGCAATGTCTTGGGAGAAACTTTAAGCCAGTCAAACCGTTCTGCAAGATACTCCGGATTGCTATCGAGCTTAGGCAATATGGCGATCAGTTCGGCCACACTATCGCCCAGCTCTTTCCAGGTCAGAGTCAACCCCGGCCGTTTGACCGCAACAGCATTTTGGTTACGGCGAAGGATATATTTCAGGCTTTCTTCCAACCCGGGACGAAGCTCTGTCCACGAAGCCAATCCCTGAGGCTTCAGGGAGAGACCTGATGCCAACTCTTCTGTCTTTGAATCTGACACGAGTTCATAATGAGGAGCCTCACTTTTCGGAGGCACGGAAGGTTGTTGCTTGGAAGCACATCCAGCTATCATCAACAGTAAACCAATAAGAACCAATGGGACATTGCGCCCGATAGGCATCATGAGAAACCCTCTTTGTTTTTCAGGTCGTCAGCATATTCTTCCATATAGATCTGCAGCATGACCATTACGAAACTCAAGATCAAGGGGCCATAGAAAATACCCAGCATACCGAATGAATAGACACCACCAAGGATCGCAAGGAAGATATAGAAAGTGGAAACCCGGGAAGCTTCACGCATGAAAATGGGTCGTAATACAGTATCAATACCAACAACGAACACGCCACACCAGATAGAAAGGAAAGCAGCCATTTTCCACTCCCCGGTCAGTACCAGATATGCGGTGGCCGGGACCCATACCAAGCCGGTCCCAAGGACGGGGATAAGGGATGCGAGGGCCATCATGGCTCCCCAGAAGAATGCCGGAATTCCGACAATGGCCAGCCCGATGCCGCCTGCAATCCCCTGCAGGAAAGCCACAAGCAGACACCCCATCAGCACACCGCGCGCAACACGCTTCAGGGACTCGATGATATAGTCCTCTTGACGGCTTCTCAATGGAGAAAGCTGCTTGAGGTATTCAACCATCTTGCTGCCATCCCGCAGGAAATAGAACAAAATGAAGACCATCAGCAAAAAGTGCAAAATCAGCCCTGCTGCGTTTTTGACCAGCGTCGAGCCAGTTGTCAGCATTATCTGTGCGAAATCTTTTGAATATTGGACAAGACTACTTTGAATATCCAATTCATTAAGACGCAGAAATGGCAACTCTCGGTGCAGCCACGCCTCGTACTCGGCCAGGAAGCCAAGATTGACCATCGCATCAGGGTCAGCCTGAGCCACCCAGGCGTTGAGGGCAATGAGGGATGTTACGCCTTGATTTATGAGAGCCATTACAAGAAACGTCATCGGCAAGAGCAGGCAGAAAACTATTATGGCAACAGTAATGGCTGACGCAGCGGCGCGGCGGCCTTTTACCCTGTTGAGCGCCCACTGATAAACTGGCGCGAACAAAACCGCCAGCAACGTCGAGAAGATGAGGGTATGGATAAAGGGTGCTATGAGGGAAAAGCCAAGATACAGCGAGAACAGCAACAACAAGATGAAGAACACCTTGTAGATGCCGCCCGACAGTTTTGGCGCTGGCTGGTTATTATCATTCATGACTTAATTTCACTCCGTAGTTTCATCAATATTACCAGAATGATGATCAAGTCAATGACGGAAGGGTAAAACCTCTTACAGATTAAGGGTAACGCGGATGATGGATGCCACAGTATCTATATCGACCGGCTTGGTAATATATCCATCCATTCCGGCATGCATACAACGCTGTTCATCCCCCCACATTGCATGTGCAGTCAGAGCGATAATCGGAACGTTGGAGTTCCTGCATCGAGACATGGGATTACGCACAGTTCTTGTCGCCTCAATGCCATTCATGACAGGCATCTCTATGTCCATCAGAACAATATCATATGAATCTTCCTGAAGCATGGTTACAGCCGCTCCGCCATCATCGGCAAGCGCCACCGTACAGCCCATTTTCTCTAGCAAGCGCATGATATATCGCTGGCTAACAAGGTCATCCTCTGCAACCAACACCCTGATACCGTGCAGTGGCCGCTTGTCCGCCTTGATAGCAGCCATTGGGGTTTCCTGGACAAAGCTGCTCTCTTTCAATGGAACGACGACCGTGAACACGCTGCCCTCACCTTCAACACTGGTACAGTTTATCGTCGCCTTCAGTACGGCGACCAGTCGACTGACCACAGCCAACCCCAGCCCCAGACTGCCGGTCGTATGCAAAAGGTGATCGGTTGCCTGCGTGAAGCTTTCAAACATTTGGTCCATTTTCTCGACGGGAATACCAATCCCTGTGTCCTCAATAACTATTTTGACGAAATACTTCTCGGGTAAAATACGATCGTCGGCAAGCATCCGTTTCGCTAATGAAATATCGACAGAGACATGCCCTTTGCCCGTGAATTTGACTGCATTGCTGAGCAGATTGCCCAAAACCTGTCGAATCTTGGAAGAATCACCCAGTACCCACTCGGGAATGTCGTCCGAAATACCGTATTTGAGATCAACGCCTTTGCTTTCAGCCGTCCTTCGATATTGCGACAAAATACCTGTGACAATATCTTCCAGCCGGAAATCCACCTCGCTGAGCTTCATGTAGGACGATTCAAGTCTGGAGTAATCGATCAACTGATTCAGCACGGAGAGCAGGGAAAGAGCCGACTCTTTTATCAGTTGAACATTTTCGCGATAGGGTGCCTCAAGCTCGGAAAGCAGCAACAACTCAGCCATTCCCAGAACGCCATTCATTGGCGTTCTCAACTCATGACTCACCGTAGCCAGAAAAGAAGTTTTTGCTCTGGCGGCCGCTTCTGCCGCCTTCTTTGCGTCACGAAGCTCTACCTCAAGCTTATGCTTGTAAAGAGCTATTTCAATGGCTGACTGAAGCTCTATGTGATCCACGGGTTTGAGCAGATACCCGCACGGACCGGAGACTCGGGTCCAACGCAACATCTCCGCATCCGCATATACCGTGAGGAAAACAATCGGGATATCGAAGCGCCTGGTAATCTCTGCGGCCGCCTCCGGTCCATCCATTTCACCTTCCAACTGAATATCCATAATGACCAGATCCGGGCGCAACAATCCTGCGATTTCGACGGCCTCTTTTCCTGTCGAGACCATCTGGGCAACTTCATACCCAGCCCTTCCCAGTGCTGCCCGAATATCCATACGAGAAACAGGATTATCTTCAACAACCAGAATCTTTTCGTGCAACACAATCCCCTTTGGCCTTTTGCAAATGTTCTTTGAGAGCTACCGAGAATGTAGAGTAGCTATTAAAGAAAAGACAACCAATTTTATTATCTTATAAGATGAACACCAACGGACTGGACTGGTATTTATTAAATTCATTTGCTCGCCTCCCCCCCTTTTCGACCACAGTGATATTACGCAATTGTATCAACACTCTCCTCCCATTTACCAAATTGTAAACTCTATCGTTTTTTCACTGTTCACCTTGTTTTTTATACGATTTACAGCTAGGAAATAATGTCGCACAAGGCCCAGCTACCCGATGGGTCTGCGATGAGAGTGAGGAACCAACGCTGAAAGCCGTTTACCCGGACGGCGCAACGGCGCGGTATACCATCAACAACGTTCCATTTGGAGGAAAGGATGAAACGTATTATCACCATTTTGGCCATGGTGTCTGTGCTTCTTTGCGCAGCCATGTCCGCGAACGCGGCCGACATCGAACTCGCACGTAAATCCACACTGGAAAGCGTCATTCAAAACGGCACCCTGCGAGTCGGTCTCGAAGCCGGCTACATGCCTTTTGAAATGACAGACCAGAAAGGTAACATTGTCGGTTTTGACGTCGACATGGTCAAAGAAATGGCAAAAGCCATGGGCGTCAAGCTCGAAATCATCAACACTGCCTGGGACGGCATTATCCCCGGCCTGCTCTCCAACAAGTACGACCTCATCGCCTCCGGCATGACCGTCAACCAGGAGCGCAACCTGAAGGTCAACTTCGCTGATCCGTACATCATCGTCGGTCAGACTGCACTCATCTCCAAAAAATATGCTGATGAGATCAAATCCTGGCGCGACCTGAACGATCCCAAGTACACCATTACATCCAAGCTCGGCACCACCGGTGAACAGGCTGCCAAACGCCTCTTCCCCAAAGCCACCTACAAGTCTTTTGAAATGGAAGATCAGGCAATGCTGGAAGCCATGAACGGAAAGGCTACCGCTACCGTTTACGACCTGCCCATGACCTCTATTTTCTATGCTCAGCACGGCGAAAAAGCCGGCATGAAGTTCCTGAACAAGCCCTTCACCTACGAGCCTCTTGGCTGGGCCATCAACAAGGGTGACCCGGACTTCCTGAACTGGTTGAACAACTTCCTGCGTCAGATGAAGAACGACGGCCGCTACGATCGAATCTACAACAAGTGGTTCGGTTCCGATAAGTGGTACCAGGAAATCCAGTAATCACGCATCATTTCCGAGGACTGCTCCTAAGGAGTGGTCCTCGGCCTTTTTCACTACCATCATAGAGCATTTTAATGACCGATACGGAAAAAACTGTCACTCCAAAAGAGTTTGACAAAAACCTGTTTTGGAAAATCGTTTACGTAGTCCTGCTGGTTGGGACCTGTGCCGGCTTCTACTGGGCTACAACCCAAACCGACTACATATGGCGATGGAATCGACTCCCCAGATATTTCTATTATATGGAAACGGTAGAAGTCCGGGCAGAGATAGAAGGCGAGGTCACTTCCATCACCCAGAAAGGTGACGATTCTGTCATCATTATTGGTGGCGCCGGAGATTCCGAATACTACACAGTACCAGGCTCCAACCTGCTGGTCTCCGAAGGGGACTTCATCTACATGGGAGACACAGTCGGCTCCTACGATGAATGGAGAATGGGCTTACTACTGGAAGGACTTCTCATAACCATCGAAGTCAGTCTGGTCTCGATCTTTTTTGGTATTCTGCTAGGACTCTTCACAGGGCTGGCCAGGATATCAACCAACCCATGCCTCAAATGGTCAGCCATAACATATATCGAGCTCATTCGAGGCACCCCGCTGCTTGTTCAGATTATGATCTGGTACTTTGTACTGGGAACGATCATAAACAACCTCTTACTGCAGATGGGACTATTCCAGATTCCTGAACTGTGGTTCGGCATCGCTTCTTTGGCAATCTTCGCTGGAGCGTATGTTGCGGAAATTGTCCGTGCAGGCATTCAGTCCATTCACAAGGGACAGATGGAAGCAGCACGTTCGCTGGGAATGACCAAAGCCAAGGCAATGGTAAAGATCATTTTGCCGCAGGCTTTCAAGCGCATTCTTCCACCTTTGGCAGGACAGTTCATCAGCCTGATCAAAGACTCTTCCCTGCTTGGCATGATCGCCATCAGAGAATTGACGAAAGCGACACGCGAAGCCGTTACCACAAGCCTTATGCCATATGAGCTGTGGTTCCTCTGTGGCGTCATGTATCTTGTTCTTACATTCTCGCTGTCCATGTTTGTTCAGTACCTGGAAAAACGGACGGCGGAGGCCTAGCAATGATTGACATTCAAAACGTATATAAAACCTTCTTCGTACCGCATGAGATTCAGGCGCTTCATGATGTTTCCTACCATGTGGATTCCGGTGAAGTCGTCGTTGTCATCGGTCCTTCGGGGTCAGGTAAATCAACGTTCCTGCGTTGCATTAACCGGTTGGAACACGCCAATTCCGGTCATATCATGATTGATGGCGTGGATGTCCTTGACCCGAAAACCGATATCAACAAGATTCGCATGGAAGTCGGCATGGTCTTTCAGTCCTTCAACCTCTTTCCACATTTGACTGTTCTGGAGAATGTGACAGTCGGACAAACATCTGTCCGCGGAAGAGGCAAGAAAGAAGCGAAAGAAAACGCCATGAACCTGCTGAACAAAGTGGGCATCCATGCCAAAGCAGACAACTTCCCTGCCCAACTGTCCGGTGGTCAGCAACAGAGAGTCGCCATTGCACGAGCGTTGGCTATGGACCCGAAGGTCATGCTCTTTGACGAACCGACTTCTGCACTTGATCCTGAAATGGTTGGTGAAGTTCTTGAGGTCATGAAAACACTGGCCAAAGAAGGCATGACCATGGTCGTTGTCACCCATGAAATGGGCTTTGCCCGAGAGGTTGCCGACCAGGTAGTCTTCATGGATGAAGGCAAGATTGTCGAAGTCGGGACGCCTGAACACTTCTTCATGAACCCGCAACACGACAGGACTAAGCTCTTCCTGAGTCAAATCCTATAAAAAGCTAAAGGCTGCCGATGATTCGGCAGCCTTTTTTTTTAACTTATCACATCTCCATCCTGAGATGGCTGTTACTTATCGCCCTTCCCTTTGCTGTCATCCTGTCTGTTCTTGAAGGTGATGGAAGCCAAACAGCCAGCCAACCCTCCCATAACGACAGCTCGTCCCGCCGGAAGCAGCTCGGTAAGGCTGAACAGATAACCTATGGCGCAGCCCGCAATAATACCTTTTGCCAAAGCATCGATCCACGCCATAAAGTCTTTAGAATCTTTATCCATTTATAACATCCTCTTAATAGAATCAGATGAAGGTATGAAGCTGTGCATACTGGTGAGCTGTCATCGATTCAAAACTGGTACCGATACCAGGCATGCTCATGTTGCTTCCCCATTGTCCTCGCCATCGAACCTTAAGTTCAACAGGCGTCTTGTCTTCGAATTCGTTTACAATCATCCAGGCTGGCCGTAAAAGTTCCCATGTATTTATCGTATAAATAAAACAACCATGTTCAGAGACATTGATGGTTACAGTTCGCTCAGCCTCAAGATGTTCCTCGTCATGCTCATGCATAAGCAATACGTTGAACACGACATCCTTGCGTTCGGAAACTCGAACGGATCTGGCGGGAAAAGGAATACAGTCGTTGATGATAAAATCTGCAAGGTCACGATTGTCTTTAATGGTTCCACCGTGAGCCAATCCCCGTATCCCCCCGAATTCAGGATTGTACATCAGTCGCAATACCGGGAAACGCTCCATAATGTGCGTAATCCGATTCTTGTCGACACACTCACAGCGAATCATCGTCGGCACGTCGACCAACACACCATTGTACCGAGCAGAAGTCAGACGCGTATTCATTTCATCCGGTGACGAAATACAATCAAAATCCACGTCAAGATTTCTGAGCACCTCAGTATATGCGGAACGCGCCAGCCCTTCTTCGGCCACCAACAAGATTCGTGTCTGCACTTTCATGAACTCCGTATACAAGTCCAATATCTGAGCACAAAACCAACGAGTTGACAAGGAAAGCCGGGATTATCCATCGCACCCATCCCACAACAATCAGTATTAATTGATTTAAAATGCAATTGAAAAACCGCAATTTTTGATCACTTGTAACAAACAAATGGCTTGACATTGATTCTCAACATCACTACTTAATGCACGTCCGGCCTAAAAGTTTTGGCCTAACAAGGCATTGGGGGAGAAATGATGGAGAACATTATCGTCGGAGTCATCGTGCTGGCAGCCGTCGTTTATGTAGGGAACAGATTTTACAAGCAATTTTTCAGTAAATCGCCTAGTTGCGAATGCGCAGGGTGCGGCAAGTCAAGTTCATGCGGCAGCATCAAGGATTCGCCTGATAACAATTCAAAGTGCAATTCAAACTAATTTTTTGCCAAACGGTTGATAATCATTTTCAACTACAAAAGGACAGAAGCGATGGGAAATACAATTTGCTTACGGAAAGCGAAAGTTAATCAACACCTGAAAATAGTGACAGTCTCAGCTAGTGGCGAGCTTGGCCGTCGAATCAGAGATATGGGCCTGATCCCTGGGACAGAATGCCGTGTCATTGGACGAGCACCACTCAAGGATCCCGTAGCCTTGCGACTCAGAGATTTCACACTCACCCTTCGCAACAGTGAAGCCGACCACATAACCGTAGCCCCTTTGGAGGACTAGCAAATGGGCAAATATACAATCGGCATAGCCGGAAACCCGAACTGCGGAAAAACCACCACTTTCAATGCTCTTACCGGCTCACGGCAACATGTGGCTAACTGGCCTGGAGTCACCGTTGATAAAAAGATCGGTATAGTCAATCGCGATGATACGACATTGGAACTTGTGGACCTGCCCGGCACATACTCGCTGACTGCCTACACGCAGGAAGAAATCGTTGCTCGCAACTTTCTTGTGGAAGACCGGCCCGAAGCGGTTATCGATGTCCTAAATGCCGACGCTCTCGAACGCAACATGTATCTGGCCGTTCAGATCATGGAAATCGGTGTACCCCTTACCTTATCTCTCAATATGATGGATGAGGTTCGAGCAAGCGGTAAAGAAATCAATAGTGCAAAATTATCCGAATTAACGGGATGCGAAGTCGTCGAAACCGTCGCTCGTAACAACAAAGGCACACAAGAACTACTCGATGCCTCAATCATGCTTGCCGAAGAACGCAAGGGTGAGTGGACACCTCTGAACATATCCTACGGTCCGGACCTCGACCCGGTTCTTTCTGAAATGGAAAAAGCCATTGAGGAAGCCCAGTTTCTGACAGACAAGGTCCCGGCTCGCTGGACAGGAATCAAGTACCTGGAAAGAGATGAAGATGTCATAGTCAAAGGTCGACTTGCCAACACTCCTCTCTCCAACAAGCTCGAAGAGATGTCCAAGAAAATTGGCGAGCATACACAAACTACGCTCAACGCCGCTCCGGATGCCATCATTGCCGACTACCGCTACGGTTACATCGCCGGTATCATCAAGCAGGTAGTCTCCTACCCCGTACTTGATGAAGATCGCATCAGCCGTTCTGACAACATGGATAAGGTTCTGACCCACACGTTCTTCGGGCCTTTGATCATGTTGGGCATCATCTACGCCATTTACCATGTCACATTTGCTATCGGTGAAATCCCCATGGGATGGGTGGAAGCATTCTTCGGTTGGCTCAATGAAGCAGCCTACAATGCCCTGCCTGACGGCTTGCTCCGATCGCTGATCGTATCCGGCATAATCGACGGTGTAGGTGGCGTACTTGGTTTTGTTCCGCTCATCATCTGCATGTTTCTCATGATCTCCGCCCTCGAAGACTCCGGCTATATCGCTCGTATGGCATACATGCTGGACAAGATTTTCAAGATCTTTGGACTTCACGGTACATCCGTACTTCCCTTCATTGTTTCCGGCGGTATCGCTGGCGGTTGCGCAGTTCCCGGCGTCATGGCTACGAGGACACTCCGTAGCCAAAAAGAAAAGCTGGCCACTATTTTTGTCGCCCCTTACATGACCTGCGGCGCTAAAGTACCTGTCTTCCTGATGCTGACTGCCGCATTCTTCCCGACCAATGCAGCATCCGTGATGCTCATGATCACGCTGGGCGCCTGGGCCATGGCCCTTATCGTTGCCCGCATGCTGCGTTCAACAGTTATTAAAGGCGAGTCGACTCCCTTTGTCATGGAATTGCCTCCCTATCGCCTGCCAACATTGCGCGGCGTCCTGATTCACACCTGGGAACGCTCCTGGGAATACATCAAGAAAGCCGGAACCATCATTGTTGGTATCTCCATCCTCATCTGGGCCATGATGACGTTCCCCCAGATGCCTGAAGAGCGTGTGGCCGCGTATGAAGCGAAACGCGCTGCTGTAGAGGCTCAGATTGAAACTCTGGGAGAAAACGGTTCCGCAGAAGCCATCAGCCAACTTGAAGATGAAATCGCTACCATTGATAACGCTGAAGCTGAAGAAAGCATCCGTGGCACTGTCGCAGGTTCAATCGGCACTGCCTTGGAACCCATCTCACAGCTTGCCGGCTTCAACTGGAAAACAAACATTGCCCTGACAGGTGGATTTGCAGCCAAGGAAGTCATCGTATCCACTCTTGGCACTGCCTACTCAATGGGCGAGGTTGATCCTGAAGAAGTGGAACCTCTTTCCGAGCGCCTCATTGCAGACCCGGAATTCACAGTCGCATCTGCTGTCGCATTGATCTTGTTCACCATGCTCTATGCGCCCTGCTTTGTCACAGTCGTGGCAATGGCTCGCGAATCCAGTTGGAAGTGGGCAGCATACTCCGTCACCGGCTCTACAGCCCTGGCATTCTTCATGGCAGTACTTGGTTACAACGTCACCAAACTGTTCATGTAACCCCATCAATCCTATCACTACAAAGAGGGAGGCCTATCAGGTCTCCCTCTTTCTTTTTCCCTGCTAATCCCCTATGTTCTGCCGTAGGAGAAATAGAATTTCATGAAACGATTAATCAAACTTGCCAGCGAAATACTCCGCGATGCCTTCTCTGCTTCCTTTGAACTTTTCAAGGTCATGATTCCAATCATCATCCTGGTAAAGGCATTACAGGAATTCGGATTGATTCAATATCTGGCATGGCCTCTTGAGCCTATTATGAGCCTTGTCGGCCTCCCTGCTGAAATGGGGCTGGTCTGGGCCACAGCGCTCATCAATAATATCTACACCGGCATCATTGTCCTTTTATCCCTTACCGGCGACATTCCACTGACCACAGCTCAAGCCACCGTCCTCGGCGTACTCATGCTGGTCGGACATGGCCTTCCTGTTGAATGTGCCATAGCGAGCAAGTCGGGCGCACGCTTTCTGTTTCAGGCCGCCCTACGCATGTTTGGTGCTTTTGTTTTTGCCGGCATTTTGAACCTCATCTACACGAAAACGGGCACGCTTCAAGAACCGGCCACCATGTTGTTCGATCCAGACACAGCAGTAACGAGTGACGGCTCGCTGATCGATTGGGCGCTTCACCAAGGTGAAAACCTTATCTCCATCTTTTTCATCATACTCGCGCTGCTCGTCCTCATGCGAATTCTGCATGCGATAAAAGTGATCGATTTAATTAATCGAATGCTTCGTCCCATACTTGATACAATTGGCATTGGCCCCAAAGCTTCGGCTATCACTGTCATCGGTCTGACAATGGGACTATCTTACGGAGGCGGCCTGATCATCAATGAAGCGAAAAACGGCAATGTCGACAAAGAGGATATTTTCTACTCCCTTTCTTTAATGGGACTCTCCCACTCACTCATCGAAGACACGCTGCTAATAATGCTGATAGGCGGGCACTTGTCCGGCATATTCTGGGGGCGCCTCATCCTTTCCATCATCGCCATGATGGGCATAGTTCAGATTGTTCGGAGACTGCCCAAATCAACCCAGCAAAAATACTTATGGGTATAACCCGCCATCGAGGAGGAACACATGACTATTGCAACTATTCACACTGACAAGGCTCCGGCAGCCGTCGGCCCGTATTCCCAGGCAGTCCAAAGCGGCAATATGCTCTTTGTTTCTGGCCAGTTGGGGCTTATCCCGGAAAAAGGGGCCTTGGCACCTGGATTCAAGGAGCAAACCCGACAAGCGCTGCAAAACATGCAGGCCATACTTGAGGCAGGAAACTCCTCTCTCAGTCAGGTCTTGTCGGTGGATGTCTTTGTGACTGACATGAGCTGTTTTGCGGACCTCAATGCAATCTATGGAGAATTCTTCTCTGACCACGCCCCAGCAAGGGCTGCCATAGAGGTGAAAGGACTTCCGTTAGGTGGATTGGTCGAGTTCAAATGCATTGCTCTTGTTGATTAGTATTTACGAGGTAAACGTATTGTAACTTGACTTTTCGAGCAACTCTCGGATAATTTAAAATAATGACACAGCAAGAATCCGCACGCTTCTTTTTCTTTTTTGGTTTCTTTTTTAGGGACGCCTGCGGTCTTGGTGTGCGATAGTCTTTAGCAAACAAGCAACAACCAAGAGGCCGCGGGCATAGTCCGCGGCCTCTTTTTATTTTCAGGACCAAGGACGCACGAGGTCAAAAACAAGGAGAGACATCATGCATTTGGGAAAAGCAATTCGGATGGAACGCATCATGAATAGGAACAACGGGCGAACCATTGTCGTTCCCCTGGACCACGGGACAACGGTTGGTCCCATTTACGGCTTGGTTGACCTGCGTGAAACGGTCAATCAGGTGGCGGAAGGAGGAGCCAACGCAACGCTCATGCATAAAGGGATTCCCCGCTGTTCACATAGAGCAGGCGGAAAAGATATCGGTCTCATTATTCATCTCTCGGCATCAACCTCCCTCTCGCCTTTTCCCAATGCCAAAACACTGGTCGGCACTGTTACCGATGCCCTGAAATTGGGAGCAGACGCAGTATCTATCCATGTAAATCTTGGTGACGAAACCGAACCACACATGTTGGCGGACCTCGGCGCACTGTGCTCCGAAGCCAATGAATGGGGAATGCCCGTCCTTGCAATGATGTATGCCCGCGGCCCCAAAATCACCGACGAATACGCCCCTGAAATCGTCGCCCACTGTGCTCGTGTCGGAGTTGAGCTCGGTGCTGATATCGTCAAAGTAAATTACACCGGCGATCCGGATTCATTCTCCAAGGTGGTTGATGGATGCTGCGTCCCGGTTGTCATTGCAGGCGGTCCTCGGTTGGAGTCGGAAAGAGATCTGGTGCAAATGGTTTACGACTCCATTCAGGCCGGAGGTTCAGGACTTTCGGTTGGGCGCAACATATTCCAGCATCCAAACCCGAAAAAAATTGTCAGTGCACTGAACAAGGTTGTTCACGAAGACTGGGATGTCGAGGCAGCTATGGAAATGCTGAAGTCCTGAGGGGTTGGCAGAATATTCCGAAACCCCTTCACTCCTGAAAGACGATGATGTATAATGAATTTACCTGGAAGACTCGTGGAAAGGAACGCGATCGGGAACGAACATATACAGAAGGTTGAAAGGGCTAGGCCCAATAAAACATGCGTTCTGGTCCACCGGACCACGGTCAACCGGCAGAAGAAATAAACAGCGGGTGGGGACTCAGTCTCCATCCGCTTATTTTTAAAAGCTACTCGTTTACAAACTCAACATGGACGTTTGCCAGATACCACTCAATTTTATTAATCAGCTGTTGGCATGACTTCTGATCTGCGTCCTTGGCCGCTTTTTCAAGCTTGCTACCAAGGTCTCCCAAGCCCCTGAAGCCATAGCCGTACCCTGTTCCTTTGACTGTATGGCCCAACCTTGAAAGATTGTCGTAGTCACGAGTTTCAAGAACAACCTGCATCTTCACTAAATCTTTGGCAAAATTAGAAAAAAAGCGATCCATCAATTCTGCAAGAGAGCTATCTATCTGCTCAACAACAGCCTCGCTCATTAAAGATACCCCTTCATACACTATGTGCCATTTACTTCATGCACTTGAATTTCCGGACAAAGCCCAATATCGTGTAAAACAAATACTGACGTATGCACATTTGTCAAGATGTGTGCGGTGTTGAATATTATGAAACACTTACTACTCCTCTGTCTCATTCCTATGATCTTTTCCTCCTGCTCGCGTTACGATGCAGTGAGTATCGTACGCGCTGCTGCCACTGGAAATCCCGCGGCAGCAGCAGAAGCGCTAGCCCGCGACAAAGCATGGGGTTATGCGGCCAATCCGCAAGCACTTGAAGGAGATATCAAACAATTCTCAGCTCTTGTGGAAGATTTCATTCAGACCATTTCGCAAGTATGGGGCGATGACAACATTCTGGTTCCAAAGCCAAAGAAATACGTCAAATACACCGAGAACTACCTCTCGCGCGCCAGTGTGGACTTCGACAACGGCATCATAACAGTGGAAACCGTTGACACGGATAACCCAAAAACAACCTTGGCCAACGCCATTGTCACCACCCTTCTCACCCCGGCTGATCCCCGATCCGTTGATCTGTACTCAGCACAGCCGGTTGCCATCGGAGATACACCATTTCTTATGGGAGAAGTTAAGGATCACGAAAATAAGGATATCCGGTGGGAGTGGCGTGCGCAGCGCTTTGCCAACCACCTTGTAGACACGCAATTGAAAAGCCGAAAGACGGGCAAAACCGTTGAGCACTATGTAACCATCCCCATGGTCCGTGACCATTTAGATGTACGAGCGCGAAAATACGCCGACCATGTTGTTGAGATGTCAAACAGATTCAACATCAGTCGCAACTTGATATACGCCATCATGAAAGTGGAGTCTGACTTCAACCCGTTCGCCGTCAGTTCAGCCAAGGCGATCGGACTCATGCAGGTTGTCCCCTCCACTGCGGGAAGCGATACATACGAGTATCTTAACAACCGCAAAGGTACACCATCCACCAAGAAGCTTTTCGTCCCCAGAACAAATATTCTATATGGGACCACGTACCTGCACTTGCTGGAGACACGGTATCTCTCCGCAATTTCCGATCCCCTATCCCGCGAGTACTGCATCATAGCTGCATACAATGGTGGGGCCGGAACGGTATTGCGCACTTTTGACAGCAATCGACAACAAGCGGCCTACGAGATCAACCAATTGCCACCCGGAGAAGTGTACAAGATTCTCCGCACTAAGGTCCCCTACAAGGAAACCAGACGGTATCTGGGCAAAGTTCTTGAAGCGAAAAAACACTTCGTCAACTTCTAATACGGACACTCCCTCGCATGACCGATTTTATAAACGCAATCAGCAACGGCCTGAAAGAATGGGTGCAAGCGCTTGCCCCGGATGTACCTGGGCAGCTTCTTGGGTATGGAGGGGCTGTCATACTCGGCGGACTGGCTCTCATACTTGTCATCATTGCACTCCGCCTGTTCCGTTCCAAGGGAGGTCGCACGTCCGCCAAGCGTGTGAACATCCCAAAAATCATTCAACAGGAAGGGAGTGTGGTTGACGTATCCACCAGTCAGGATACAGATGACATAAGTACACGATGCGTTTTTACCAGTGTATCTTCCGGTAAAATCAAATGCGAGATTATTGACAGGCTTAAACCACTGGATGCAAAGAAAGGTGACCTGATCACATGTATTTTTGCACCGAAAAAGACCGTATCCGACAAGGTAAATGCATTTGTTTCAACGGTTATCGAATCCGAAACTGATGGGAGAAAACCGGATAGAATCGTCCTGTCGGTCCCTCAAAAGTTTACCATGATGTCCCGGCGCAAGCACGCCCGCAAGCGCGTGGCCGACCAACAGTTCATCCGAGTCAAGCTTTGGATCGATGACCCATTTTCATCGGATATTCCCTTCCAGGATGCGACACCTCATATCAGCGTCAACTCATTCAACTCCGAGAATTCCGTAAGCAATGCCAATGCTGTACTGAACATTTCCCACGGCGGCATCGGACTTTCCGTGCACAACACCAACCTCAACGAGAACTGTGCCGTAGGCGTGCCGGTTGCCATCAACCTGTTCATGTTCAACTTCAGGGAAAAGACCTTCAAACCGTATTGGTATGCAGGCGAGATTCGTACCATGCACGAGGGGCGCCCCGGCACGACTCGATTAGGGGTGAAGTTCACAGGCTACGGCGAACCCGAAGGCTCTTTGGTACGCTGGGAATTATTTGATTGATACCAGATCAAAATTAAATAAGAAAAGCCGCTCCGGATAATCCGGGGCGGCTTTGATTTCATTCACTGCTTTGAGATCAACTTTTCTTATTGATAAATCGCTGGCGGGCAAGACGCGGCATATTTCCGGCACCGAAACTGTATCCGGCAATTCGCTTGTTTTGCTTCCGCATGCTGAGCAGATCCTGCTTGAGAGAACTGTGCAGCTTCCGAGCTTCGTCTGTTATGTCATTTTGCAATGACCGCATTTCCACCAGCTTGTCAGAGAGTTGCTCCAAGTGAGCACGGTCCAGATCGTTTATCGCTTCATCAAGAATGCGCTCACGATCCTTGGCCAACTTTTCCGCTTCAAACACATCACCATCAGCAAGAAAACCGAGTTCCCTGCGACCAATGGACAATGCCTGATCGAGCATCTCACGACGGGCAGCCATGTCTACCTCTTCTTTGCTTCGCGAATGTCGTCGCGAATCTGCTTGATAACGCGCTTCCACTTTTCCACCGCCGGAAGGAATTCGTACTCGAGCAAGTCGGCCAGAAGAATCCAGTCCTCGTTCTCAAGTACGGTGGACATCTCAGTGAACATATCGTTCAACTCTTCCGCATTGCGCTCATACTCTTTGTGATCCTTGAGCGAATACTCGTCACGGAGCACACCGACCATGCGCAGGAAGTTTCTAATGACTTCAAGAAGGTCCTGATAGGTTTCAAGGGCCTCGGCGTCATCTGCTTGACGGAAGAGTTCGGCAACATGCTTGCCGCCTTCAGCCATGATGTTGACAACCTTGTAGAGCTCAAGAGTGATCTCGACAGCCATGTCGTCGGTTGCCATGGTCACGATTTCTACGGACTCCACTTCTGACATTTCGATATCTTCTGCCTGATGCGGATAAATTTCCGTGAACGGCTCTTCATTCACTTTCACGTCAGTAACAATACGATTTTCAAGATGGCCATCCTGGACCACCTGATCGAAAACCTGCTCAAGGTTCTCAAAATTTTGACCTGAGATGTCATACTGCTTTCCATCAATAAGGATCATGATGATCTCCTCCTCAATAGTGAGATGAATTTTTTTCCGTTTAACTCGGTTTTGCTATGCACATTCAATAATCGTGCCTACTGCTCAAATTCTGAACAGAGAGAGCCAACAAGTGCACGGTAACGCTCGATCATCTCCAGAAGCGAAGCCATATCATCACCACATTGCTGGGTTTGAAACATCCACAATGATCCAAGTATATTAAGCTCTTTAGTGTCACTCAGCACATTTTGCAGCCCCTGCCATGTGGCCAGAAACTTGGCCTTGGCCTGTGGTCTCGGATTTTTGAGTAACAGCATGCCCTGACGGGAAAGGAGGAACAACATATCGCGAGCACTCGTCAAAGTTTTGGACAGCTCTGCCGCTTTTTCCGAGGTCAGATTCTCGGCCAGTCCGGTGCTCCCTTCTAAAGCATTTCCATCGAGAAACGGAAGATAATGCGCACGCTGTAAGGCGATCCATAATGCCCGGTCACTCTGGTCGTGGCCGGAGAGCGATTCCAACCCCATGAAACCATCGTCCTCAAGGCGGGTAAGCCATACTCTGGCCCCGCTATGCTCACTAATGGAATCACCGTTCAACATAGCACCCAACGTCTGGTAGACAGTGGTCGGATCAACCGACTGCCGACAGGCATTATCAGTGGGACACTGCTTTCCGAATTCACAGGGATGACATGGCAGGTCGGGTTCGAGGCATATATTGCCCGGACGATAAGGTCCCGTATCCCACGGTTGGGCTGTGGCGAGAAAAACAGCAGAGACAGGCACTCCCAGTCCGGCCGCAAGGTGCATTGTACCAGTGTCATTCGTCACCAACGCCTTGGACCTTAATAGCACAGCAGACAACTCCTGCAGACTTGTCTGTCCCATCAAATCCACGACCGGGAAATCATAGCCTTCCTTAAACCGTTTACCGAGCGGCTGCTCCTCTTTGGTTCCGAGCAGTACAGGAACATATCCATCCTGCTGCCAAACCATTTCGGTCACTCGACGAAAGTGATCCACGGGCCAGCGGCGTTTATCTTCACTGGCTCCCATCTGGAGCGCAACAATCCCTTTGCAGTCATATCCTTTTATAGGAGACAAGAGTACATCGGCTCGTTCCAGTTGATCTGGACCTGGATGGGAAAGCTCCAGAGAGTTACCTTCGTTATTCAATCCTGCCGTTCGACGAAATATATCACATATATTAAAAGGGCTGGCGGCTCGATTGCCTCCGGCCAGCTGCAAATAGGCAGCCCAGGCCGATGTGTCGGCATTGAATCCGAAATCATCAATACTGAATCCAGCCACAGAGCTGGCCTTGGGAGTCATGGCACGGGTCAGCAACCGAGAAGACACTGACGGGGTCAGATTGATCACAACATCCGGCTTGAAGGAGTCGAACACCGCAGCCTTGTATTCATCGACCCGTTTGACAGCCAATCGCCAGTCTGTATCCAGCCGCGAAAGAAGGTCAGCCCCGGGGAATGAAAAGACATGATCAACCCCATTCAACAGGGACGAGGCCGAAGCAAAATTCTGGAGGCATGCCAAAGCAACCTTGGCTCCTCTTTGTCTGTACCCCGAAATGACAGGTTGGGTTTGAATCAAGTCGCCGAAGCGAGTCAGATTGATTATGAGAACGTTCACAGGATTACCCCTCGGAAATGGTCACCGTCAAAAAACACTTCGAATTCAATATGATTTGCAAGAACGGAACCACTACAAACCAGCTCCTGCCTGCACAAGCCGAACAAGCTTCTCAACCGTTTGCACCGCAGACTTAAGCTGTATCTTTTCTTCTTTACTCAAGCCAACTGGTTTAATGTAGTTATGAGGAGGGAGACCTTCCTTCAAACAATCCAAACCAATGGTCAGCCGTTTTCTCTGCAAATACTCCCAGGCTTGGAGTAACTGCTCACCATGTCGTGCGGTTATGTGTCCTTGAGCTATCAACAGACGCAACCTGTCACAGGTGTTCGCCGGGTGTAAATCATATTTAAGAGCCAGAATTCGCACACAATTCGTCAGGTGAGACAACACGGAATTCTTGATATTCAGAAAGCCGTGCCACGGTCCTTCCTTCTCTGTAATGAAAGCACCATAAAACGTAAGAGGCAGCCGATAGTCTGTTAACTCCCGAACAAGGAGCGATAATGCGATAGGCTTGTTTCGGACATACTCCCACAGCCGCTGGCGCAACAATAGGACATCGCGCCCAGGACCGAATACTGAGCGAAAATCCAAAATGAGACCGGACTGCCAAGGCCCTTTTTCCACCGGATTGGAGAGCCAGTTCATCAGCCGATCTATCCACGTCTCGAAATCGCCCCGCCAATCAGCATTACTGACCATTACGCCGCCTTCACACAAAGGAAGGCCAGCTCCATCAAGGGCGATGACAATGGATTGAGTGACGTCTTCAAGTTCTTCGGCATCCGGATCAGCTTTAAGCAGCAGACCGTTGTCCTGATCAGACCCAAGAACCTGTTCCTCGCGTCCCCCTGATCCAAACTCCATGAACGAGCATTGCCGCAACCATGGGTGGGCCTCGGCATGGAATTCCAGCACCGCCAGTATGACGGCCTGATTAAAGGCAGAGAGGTGCTTACAAATGGATTCTGCAGAAAGCCCTTGATCTAACCAGTCCTCTACGAGGTCCATCCGGGTTCGCCGTATGCCGGCAAGTTTCCCGTCACGAGCCATCTCCAACAACTCATGATTAATAGCTGTCGGCTGAGCATAATCCTCTTCATTTTGAGCCCCGGGAGAAGAAAAAACCGTTGATCGCTCGCTCAAAGTGCTCTCCCTGAAACAGGTTGCCACCGCTCACCGCACAAAATGCCCCGTTAACCGAAGCTGCCAACAAGCACCAACCCGCAATCTGTCGAGTTTGACCGTTGGCCGGAAATGCCATGCTTTCTCTTATTTCTTTACTGTAAAAGGACATCAACGGCAATGAAAGCAACCACAAACAAGGGGAGAGACCATGGAACGAATCGACGCAATACGTAAACGCCAACTCAAATTCGCGTTGGGAATAGGTATTCCCTACTTCGCCTTTGTTATTTCCATTTTTCTGGTCGTATACATGGCCAGCCAGTCCATCACTGATGTGGCAATCATGGGGTTTCCCCTCCACTACTGGCTTGTAGCCGTGGCCGTTTACCCCATCACCTGGGCACTGTTCATTTGGTACGTCGGCAAAGCCAATAGAATGGAAGATGAAATCGAAGCCGACATGGGAGGTAAATAATATGGAAGCTGGTTACCAAATACCAATCATGGCCCTCATCCTCATCGGGTGCATGCTGGCCTTCACCATCGTAACGACTTTCATGTTCCGCAGCCAGAAAACGTCTGCCGACTATTATCTGGCCGGACGCAAGGTCAATTCATTCATTAATGCTTCAGCAATTTCGTCGGACTACCTGTCTGCAGCATCGTTCCTGGGTGTTGCTGGTGTCGCCTTTCTTTTCGGGTTTGACGGCATCATTTACGCGCTCGGGTTCTTTGTAGGATACATCGCACTGCTGCTTTTCCTTGCCAGCCCGTTACGTAAATTTGGTCGATACACGGTCCCCGACTTCGTGTCAGAGCGATTCCACTCCAAATGGGCTCGTATTCTTGGCGTAATCGGCGTTCTCTTCATTTCACTTTTTTACATGGCGCCGCAGATGCTGGGAGCGGGAAAAGTCATGGGATTGCTCCTGAATCTTGACTACAAAACCTCCATCATCATCATTGCCTGTATCATCACCTTCTACGTGACTGTCGGTGGCATGAAAGCAACAACGGTCAACCAGCTCGTTCAGTTCTGGATTTTGTTCGGCGCAATGTTCTTGCTCGCTTTCATCCCCTTCATGCTCAAAGGATACACCTACACCGACGTCGTCAACTTCCTTGCCACATTCAAAGGACCGGACCCGATGACCGGCAAAATGTTCGACGGCGCAGCATACACCAGTCCGGCTTACTGGCTGACGAACTTCAAGGACACGATGTCTTTGTTGCTGGCACTGATGTTCGGTACAGCCGGGCTTCCGCACATTCTGGTTCGTTTCTATACGGCTCCAGATGGAAAGGCTGCCCGCAAAACGGTTATCTACGTCCTCCTGCTTATCGGCATGTTCTACATCCTGAGCCCATATGTCGGTCACGTTGTTCGCTATACCTACCTGCAGGGTGAAGCGCTTGGTGTATCTCCTCACCTGATGAAATGGTTGGCTGCCAACGGTAAAAACCTTGCCGTACCCGTTGCCGGTTCTCATTTCGGCGGACAAGTCCTTCTCGGTATTGTTGTGGCAGGAGCTTTTGCCGCCATTCTGTCCACAGTCGCAGGATTGATCATCGCTTGCTCCGGTGCCATCGGCCATGACCTCGTCGTCAATGTTTTCAAGCCGGACATGCCTGAACACTCTCGTGTCATGGTCGCCCGTTTCTCTTCGGTTCTCGTCGGGCTTCTTGGTATCCCTCTGGGATTCTGGGCTGAATCCATGCAGATCGCCGTCTTGGTCGGGCTTGCATTCGCCATTGCCGCATCCACCTTCTTCCCGGTACTGGTCATGGGAGTCTGGTGGCCAAGGATGACAAAGAATGGAGCCATTGCCGGTCTTGCTACAGGTATTATCGGTTCATTCTTCATGATTCTTGGTAAGGACCTGCTCCCCACTTTCCTTCAGTTCAAAAACCCCGGCGGATTTGTCATGATCTTCTCCTTCATCGCCATCTATGCAGCATCAAAGATGGAGTTCAACCAAAAAGGTGAGGCGGCTATCCCCGCAGACACCAATGAAGTCATGGCCGTCCTTCACGGACCGGAAAAGGCATAACAGCACCCGATTCCCCCCACACTATATAGGGCGGGCCTGTACCTACAGGTCCGCCCTTAACTTTGCTAACAACCACCGATGCACTTATTGTGTCCTGTAATAACAACGCACCTTGACAGCGCGCGTCACCATACCTACTTAATCACCCAACACAAATTTTAAGGAGACAAACCATGAGTCATGATATCAGACTGGTCAAACTCGTTTCCGGCGATATGGTCGTCGGCAAATTCAACGAAGAGGCAAAAGTAATCGAGGAACCTGCATCCATTCAGGCAATGCCGACTCAGTCCGGCACACAGATGGTTCTGCTGCCCTTCGGCTACCCCTTTGACCAGGAAATGCATGGAGAAATCTCCATGGATAACGTCTTGTTTGAATACAAGACATGCCCTGAAGAATTGAAAACCAAATATATCGAAGCTGCCACCAATATCTCCATGACCAGTGGCGGTCTTGATCTTTCCGGCGGCGGCGAAAGCTCCGGCGGTGGCGGGCTGAACCTCGTCTAACCAACCCGTTCAGAAAAACAAAGGGCCGGTTCGCGATGAACCGGCCCTTTTTCATTAATCATCCTGAGCTTCTTTGACTTGTTTTTTCACGCCTCCAACCAATCGTAACGTCACGTAGTTGAGCAGACTCAACACAATGGCAATCTCATATTGGTTGAAGGCCACGGCTATACCGATTGCTCCAGTGTTCCATATACTTGCTGCCGTTGCGGTTCCAATGACCGAGCCACCATCCTTGAGGATTGCGCCTCCGCCGAGAAAACCGATCCCGGTAACAATACCCTGAAACACTTTCGATTCAGCTTCGGTGGAATCCAGCACGGATATTCCAACCAGCATGAACCCACACGTAACAACCGCTACAATTGGGAATGTTCGCATACCAAAACGCGTGTCACTCTGTTCTCGATTAAACCCAATTGGTAAGGCGAGAACATAGGCTACCAGCAAATGTCGCAAATGCCAGCCGACTCGTGTCCAGTCTATTTCAAACACTTGCAGGAAATCCATGCCGAAACTCCCTAAGCCCCGTCCATCAGGTAGACTGATTAATTGTCCAGTTTATCCTCGATCTTGTCACCAGCATCTTCTATGCTGTCGCCAACATCTTCGACGGTCTGGTCAATGGTTTTCCCGGCTTTCTCGGCTGGACCTTCCTGCTCGCATCCCAAGCTGAATCCCAGCATAAGCGTCAAGCAGACTGCAACCAATACATATTTGAGCCAATTCATAATAAACTCCTTTTTTAAACCTACTATTGCTTCAACATACTATAACTTTGGACGACGTCGCCCAAATATTAACGATACGACAAAAGCAATTAAAAAGATAACGAACAGCACCTTTGCTGCACCTGTAGCTGCTGCTGATATACCGCCAAAGCCGAAGATACCTGCAACTATGGCTACGATAAAGAATACTACAGACCAATATAGCATATACACTCCTCTTTTGAGAAAAAAACTATATCTTTTGGCTAATTGTATTACACAATATGCATCCCAAGACAAGTAATAGTTCTCACTGTCGATTCTTTACAGTATGGTTTGGACCACGCAGCAGTAACCACCTACAACTACGCATCATTTATATGATGGTTTTTTTTGTAGACCAAACAGCATTTCCTTTTTAGATTCCCCGCATGAAAGAACTTCTGCCCATTCTCCCCCGTCCCTCCCGCTACCTCGGCAGCGAATGGGGAACGACAACAAAGTCCCTGTCCGACGTGACAGTTCGATGCGCACTTGCATTCCCCGACATGTACGAAGTCGGCATGTCCTACCTCGGACAGAAAATCCTGTCTGAAGCAGTCAATGCTCATCCAAATTTCTGGGCTGAACGGGTGTTCACTCCATGTGCTGAAACGGCTGAGATCATTCGTGATCACAACCTCCCCTTGGCGACGCTAGAATCCGACACTCCGCTGGGAAATATGGATGCCATCGCATTCAGCATCACTCATGAGCTTTGTTATACAAACATTCTCTACATGCTTGATCTTGCACATATTCCTTTCCGAAGCGCTGATCGCAATGAAGACCACCCGCTGATCATTGGGGGTGGAGGTGCTGCATTCAATGCCGAACCTATGGCTCCTTTCTTTGATGCCTTGGTTCTTGGCGATGGAGAAGATGCGCTCCCGGCTGTCCTTGGGTGTATCGAAAAAGCCAAAGAGGAAGGGTTGGATCGCAAAGCGTTGCTCAAACGACTCATAGAAATACCTGGGATTTACATTCCGGAATTCTTTGAAGATCAGGGGCCGGGCAAAGCCCTCAAACCTCTGGTTTCCGGATATGAAACAATTGAAAAGGCAGTCATCGATGACTTGAACAAGGCATGCTTCCCCAAGGGACAAGTCATAGCCTTTGACGCAGTACATGATCGCCTGACCATGGAAATAGCCAGGGGATGTACTCGCGGATGCCGATTTTGTCAGGCAGGAATGATCTACCGACCGGTTCGCGAACGATCTTTAGAGACAATCGATGAAATACTGACAGATGGTCTGGATCAGACCGGCTACGAAGAGACATCCATGCTCTCGCTTTCCACAGGCGACTTCTCTGCGTTGGATTCCCTGTTCACACGCAGCTTTGATAAATGTGCTGCGGAACAGATTTCCATCTCCCTCCCCTCTCTCAGGGTTGGGTCGCTTTCATCACCGATCATGGAACGTATTTCATCCATTCGCCGCACAGGTGCGACTATTGCCCCGGAAGCCGGAAGCCAACGCCTCCGAGACGTAATCAATAAAGGCGTGGATGAAGAAGGACTGATCGAACATGTCAGGATGCTCTTTGACAACGGCTGGCAGGGTGTAAAACTGTACTTCATGATCGGCCTCCCCACCGAGACAGACGAAGATCTGGACGCCATAGTCAACCTCTGCCTCAAGGTTCGTGATGCTGCGGGGCGTCATATCAAACGCCTGCAGGTCACAGCTGCCGTATCACCATTCGTTCCAAAGCCGCACACCCCGTTCCAGTGGGAACCACAGATTTCTTTTGATGAAATATATCGTCGAATCGGCTACCTGCGTGACCAGTTCAAGCGCCACAAGCGAATCAACATGCGTTTCCATGAGCCGGAAATGACCTCACTTGAAGGTGTATTTTCCCGCGGCGACAGACGGCTCGCCGAAGTCGTTGAGCGCGCTTACTCCAAAGGAGCGTTGTTCTCCAGTTGGAAAGATCATCTCAAGCTTGAACCATATAAAGAAGCAATGGACGAAGCCGGCTTGTCCTGGGATGAGTTTGTCGGACCAAGGGACCCCGAAGGCCCCTTGCCTTGGGACCACTTGTCATGTGGCCTCACAAAGCAATTCCTCTTGAAGGAGCGTGACCGCGCCCTGTCCGGGAAAATCACCAGCGACTGCCGATATGCGGCATGCCGCAATTGTGGCGTATGCGAATTCGATGGGCATACTTCGACCCTGGAGAAGCAAGCCAAAGAAAAAGAGATTCGCCCGAGAATGATATTCTCTGAACGGGATCAGGAATCGGAGCAGCCCCCATACTCTGTTGAGAAGCCGGACCTGACGGTACGAGGTTCCCATTTCAAAATCTGGTACGAAAAGAATGGTCCGGCAGCGTACTTGAGTCAGCTTGAACTACAAGCGGTATTCGAACGTGCATTTCGACGCGCCCGTTTACCATTGTCCTTTTCCGCTGGTTTTCACCCCATGCCCAAGCTCTCTTTCGGCAAGGCACTTCCCGTGGGAGTGTCCAGTACTGCCGAATGGATCAACGTCTTCTTCAGAGAAGATTTTGATGCCAGTGACATCGTCAAACGCTTGATTCCGCAAATGCCCAAAGGACTTGCGCCGTTGAAGGCAGATAGACTCTCCATGGGCAAGAAGCAGCCGCAGTCAGTTGAAGAAGTCTTTGAGCTGACCTTTACTGCTGACAATCAAACCCATCAGAAGGAATGGGAACAATTCATGGAGTCCAGCGAGTTCACTATTGAGAAGCGTACCAAAAAAGGACTCAAGGAAGTGGATATTCGTCCGATCGTCAAGAGTATTGAGCTTCTCGACAACGGCGTAGAGATTGTCATGGATTGGCGAAAGCAATATATGAGTCCGCTGGCACTGGTAAAACATGTCATGAATGACGCTTCGCCTCTTGACTTCGAGCTTACCAAAACAGCCCAACGATTTGATTAATACATCCCCTCACCATTACTTACGGTAATGGTCACCTATCAGTTTATTTGGACAGCCCCGGTTTCAACCGGGGCTGTTTTCATTTCTGGAATCTTGAACTATTTTAACTGCATCGATTTTCCGCAGCCGCTCCAATCTCAAGAGGGAAGTAAAGTTCGATTCGATATTTCAAATATGTTGTGAAAAATTTTCCAAAATGGAAATTCGGCCGGGACCACCTATGTCATCGAATTCACTGGATACCCAGCACATAAAAAGCAAAAAAACAAACAATAACAAACATATGTTTACAATTTGAAAGGTGGTCCACATATGCTTTTGCTAGGTCATTCTTAATAGCACGTGTCTATTGTTAAAATTGAGCGAAAGGTGTATGTAAGGTCAGTTTTGATCTACTCTTTTTTTGCATGGGGTTTCACTTATGAATCAACCGTGTTTGAAGCACTGGAATAGAGCAAGACGCTGGCCCGCAAGGGCTCAAGGAGAGGTATGGAATACACCTGTATCAGGTGTACAGGACAACTTTATGGAGGAATCCCTTTATGAAAAAATTCACTAGCATGGTGCTGACACTCGTTGTTACCGCAATGATGTTGGCCACCCCTGCAATGGCAGCTAAAACTCTGAAACTGGCAATGGATGCCGACCCGGTATCCCTTGACCCGCAAGTCCAGCTTTCCGGCGGCATGCTGCAGTACGCACACATGGTTTTCGATCCTCTGGTTCGTTGGACCAAAGATGGCGGCTTCGAGCCTCGTCTGGCCGAGAAATGGGAAGTCATTACCGACACCAAGACCCGCTTCTACCTGCGTAAGGGCGTGAAGTTCCACTCCGGTAACGAGTTCACTGCCGAAGATGTTGCCTTCACCCTTGATCGCCTGAAAAAGTCCGACGACTTCAAAGGCCTGTTCACCACCTTCACTGGTGCTGAAGTTGTCGACAAATACACCGTCGATCTGGTTACCAAGGAGCCGTATGGCCTGGTCATGGCAATGGCTACCTACATTTTCCCCATGGACAAAGCTTTCTACAGCGGCATGGATGAAAAGAACAACAAGCCCAAGGACGCAATCATCAAAACTGATTACTCCTTTGCCAACTACAATGAGTCCGGTACCGGTCCTTTCTTTGTTGAATCCCGTGAACAGGGCGTGAAGACCGTATTCAAGCGCTTCACCCAGTACTGGGACAAGAACACCGGCAACGTTGATGAAATCATCCTGACCCCGATCAGCGAAGCACCTACTCGCGTAGCTGCCCTGCTGTCCGGTGATGTCGATTTCATCATGCCTGTCCCGCCGAACGACCTGGACCGCATTGAGGAAACCAAAGGTCTGAAGCTGGTCACCATGTCCGGTACCCGCATCATCACCTTCCAGCTGAACCAGGAACGCCGCCCCGAATTTGCCAACGTCAAAGTTCGTCAGGCAATGGCTTACGCTTACAACAGCCTCGGCGTTGCCCAGAAAATCATGAAGGGCTTCGCTACTCCTGCTGCCCAGAACTCTCCGAAAAGCTACCAGGGTCACAATCCCGAGCTGAAGCTTCGCTACGACCTGGCCAAGGCCAAAGAGCTGATGAAAGAAGCTGGTTACGCTGACGGTTTCTCCGCCACCATGATCGCTCCTAACAACCGCTACGTAAACGACGAAAAGATCGCCCAGGCTTTCGTAGCCATGATGTCCAAAATTGGCATCAAAATCTCCCTGAAGACCATGCCCAAGGCTCAGTACTGGGATCAGTTCGAAGCTCAGGTCGCTGACATCCAGATGATCGGTTGGCACTCTGACACTGAAGACTCCGCCAACTTCTTCGAGTACCTGTACATGTGTCGCGACAAAGAATCCGGCAAAGGTCAGTACAACTCCGGTAGCTACTGTAACAAAGAAGTGGACAAGCTGACTGTTGAAGCCAATAAGGTGATCGACAGAGAAGAGCGTAAAGCCATGCTTCAGAAGATCGAAAAGATCCTTTACGATGACGCAGCCTTCATTCCCCTGCACTGGCAGAACCTTTCCTGGGCTTCCAAGGAAAACATGAACACCGAAGACATCGTGAACGTCATGAACTTCCCGTACTTCGGCAATCTCGTCATCAAGTAGAGCTTATTTCTACTAGACAAAAACGTTAAACAAACCTAAAGGGGAACCCCGTACAAATCGGGGTTCCCCTTTAGACCTTATACTTTATAGAAACATGTTTGCATTTACAGTTAAACGAATAGCCCAAGCTCTTTTGGTCATGCTGATCATTTCCATGATCGGATTCTCAATCAAGAACGCCTTTGGTGATCCTGTGCGAGAATTGGTCGGCGAGCGCGTTACCCCCGAGGAACGTGCCCAGATACGAGAGAAGCTAGGACTAAACGATCCGTTTATGGTTCAGTACGGGCGATTTCTCAAAAACGCCGTACAAGGAGACCTAGGCCGCTCCTTCTTCTTCAAAAAACCTGTTACAGAAGTTATCATCTCCAAAGCACCGGCCACGCTTGAGTTGGTTTTCTGCGCTTCCCTCATCGTCATCTGTTTATCCATACCACTAGGCATATACGCCGCAATTCACCCCAAACGACTATTCAGCCGTTTTGTTATGGGTAGTTCCATTGTGGGTGTTTCAATGCCGGTATTTCTGACCGCCATCCTGCTGATCTATATTTTTTCGGTAGAATTGAAATGGCTCCCCTCGTTCGGTAGAGGGGAAACCGTAACCCTGTTTGGGTGGTGGGAAAGTGGATTGCTCACATGGGATGGAATCAAGCATCTCGTCATGCCGTCCATCGCCTTATCTTCCATTATGCTCCCTTTATTCATACGGCTTATCCGTTCAGAAATGATGGAAGTTCTGGAAACCGAGTACGTGAAATTCGCTTGGGCAAAAGGCATCAAGCCTCGCAGAGTCTGGCTGGTTCACGCCTTCAAGAATACCCTCCTGCCCGTCATTACCGTTGGCGGTGTCCAGCTTGGTATCATGGTGGCATTCACCATTCTCACCGAGACCGTTTTCCAGTGGCAGGGAATGGGCTCAATGTTTATTGAATCAGTTGAACGTGCCGACACCGCCCTCATGGTGTCCTACATCGTCGTCGTCGGCTTCATCTTCGTAGTGGTCAACACCATTGTTGACCTGATTTACGGACTGGTCAATCCAACCGTCCGCGTAGCGGGGAGGAAGTAATGCGATCACGTTGGCAACGTTTTAGAGAATCATTCTTCCTGTACTCGTTTCTGCGGGACCCGATGGCATACGTCAGTTTTGCCATTCTGGTCGTTCTTGTCGTCGGCGCTTTTGGTGCACCCATCATAGCCCCGCACGACCCGTACGATCCCACCACCATTGATATCATGGATTCCGAACTGCCTCCCGCCTGGTCTGATGAAGGAGACTCTCGATTCCTTCTCGGCACAGACGACATGGGACGCGACATGCTTTCGACAATGCTCTATGGCATGCGTATTTCCATCATCATCGGTATAGGAGCCGTAGCTCTTCAGGCTTTCCTCGGAATCGTAATCGGATTGCTTTCCGGTTATATCAAACGGCTAGATAACATAATGATGCGCATAGCCGATGTTCAGTTATCATTCTCGACATATATGATAGCCATCTTCATCGGTGCCATTTTCCAAACAGTGTTTGGCGTAGAGAACTATGGGAAGATTGCAGCTCCCCTGCTCATTCTGATCATTGGTCTTGCTGAATGGCCCCAGTATGCGCGTACAGTTCGTGCCTCCGTTCTTGCCGAACGTAAAAAAGAATATGTAGAAGCTGCCCGCATCATCGGTCTTTCAAAAGTTCGTATCATGTGGCGCCACATACTCCCCAACACCCTTTCGCCGGTTCTGGTTATCTCCACTGTCCAGGTGGCAAACGCCATCATGAGTGAGGCTGCACTGTCCTTTATCGGACTCGGCATGCCAATGAACAAACCATCCCTTGGGTCACTTATTACCGCTGGTTTTGAATATATCTTTTCCGGCGCATGGTGGATCACCATCCTGCCAGGCATATTACTTGTCCTGCTGGTTCTCGTGATCAACCTCCTTGGAGACTGGATCCGCGACTTCCTCAACCCAAAACTGTACAAGGGGTAAGCCATGAAAGAAAGACTCCTTGACATCAAAAACCTCAATGTCGATTTCGACCTGCGAGAAAAGAAGCTTCGTGCTGTACGCGGTGTTTCACTCTCCATCGACAAAGGCGAACGTCTTGGTATTGTGGGCGAATCCGGAGCAGGTAAATCCGTTCTCGGGTTCTCCATCATCAATCTGATTTCCAAACCCGGTAAAATTTCCGGCGGTGAAATAATCTTCAATGGGGACGACATTGCGAAGTACTCATATGAAGATATGCGAAAGATTCGCGGAAATCATATTTCCATGATCTTTCAGGATCCGATGATGACGCTCAACCCCGTCCTGACTGTCGGCACACAGATGAAAGAAACCGTGCTGGCACATATGGACGTGTCGGAGCAGGAAGCCGAAGCTATCTGTCTCGACAAACTCAAAAAAGTATATATCCCCTCCCCTGAAAAACGACTCAAGCAGTACCCGCATGAGTTCTCCGGGGGCATGAGACAACGTATTGTCATCGCCATATCGCTGCTGACGAACCCGCAGTTGATCATTGCTGATGAACCCACAACAGCCCTGGATGTCACCATTCAGGCAGAGATCATGGAACTGCTCCTTGAGCTCTGCGAAACAGAAAACATGGGGCTGCTTCTCATCACCCATGACCTGGCAGTTGTCTCGGAAGTCACGCAACGTATTGCTGTTCTTTATGCAGGAAAGGTCGTGGAAATCGGCCCGACTTCTGAAATCATCAGCAATCCGCAGCACCCTTACACACAGGGATTGCTCCAGGCCCTGCCGCAGATGGCAGGCAACAGCAATCGACTGAATCAGATTCCCGGCATGATGCCATCCTTGTTCGCCATGCCTTCGGGCTGTCCGTTCGAGCCTCGCTGTCTTGCCAAGTTGGAAAAGTGTAAACACGACATCCCGACGCTCAGGGAATTAGAAAATGGTGCTGAAGTTGCTTGCTTCGCTCGTGAAGGAGACAAGTAATATGAGCAGCAGTATTCTCGAAATAAAAGGCATCAATAAGCACTTTGACATCTCTGGCAGCTTTCTTGATCAGCTCAGCCTGGAAGGTGGGAAAATCACCCGCAAGCAGGCCATTGTCAAAGCGGTTAACAATGTCACTTTTAATGTGGAGCCTGGCGAAACACTCAGTGTTGTCGGTGAGTCCGGCTGTGGTAAATCCACCCTTGCCCGTACGGTGATGGGTCTGTATCCGCCGAACAAAGGCGAGATTCTCTACCGCGGCAAACGGATTGACAACCTCTCTTCCAGCCAGATGAAACCGTACCGTACCAAGATGCAGATGGTCTTCCAGGACCCGTATGCATCCCTGAACCCGCGAATGGCTGTTCGTGAGATTCTTGAAGAGCCGGTCAAGTTCCACAATCCCAAAATGACAAGAGCAGAAGTCAAGGACCGGGTTGCCGAGGTCATGTTGCAGGTCGGTGTCGATCCTCGATGGGCGTCAAACTTCCCGCATGAGTTCTCCGGTGGACAGCGTCAGCGCATCTCCATTGCCCGAGCTCTCGTCCTTGATCCAGAGTTCATCGCAGCCGACGAGCCAATCGCAGCGCTTGATGTTTCCATTCAGGCGCAGATTCTCAACCTGTTGATGGATGCTCAGGAACAACGGGGACTGACCTACCTCTTTATCAGCCATGATCTGAGTGTTGTGGAACACATATCAAGCCGTGTCGCAGTTATGTACCTCGGCTGTGTTTGTGAGCTGGCAACGGCCAAGGAGCTGTTCACCAGCCCCAAACACCCCTACACTCAGGCTCTGATGTCTGCGATCCCCCGACTGGGAGGACAAGCTGGAGGCCACACCAAGCTCTCCGGCGATGTACCGACCCCTATCAACCTTCCCAGTGGATGCGTCTTTAACGGACGCTGCCCTCATGCCAACGAGCGATGCACTCAGGAAGTTCCAGCCCAGCGCACGCTGGACAATGGGACAATTGTCGCATGCCATGGCGTTGAGGAAGGACGAGTTTAATACTCAGATCGAATACAGAAAAAAAGGGCAACCATATGGTTGCCCTTTTTTATATTCATTTCAAGTCTCCGCTCATCAAAGAATCAGATTGCGCTTGAGTTCATCCAGAACAATATCCTTTTCAAGCGGCTTGACAATGTAGCAGGAGGCATCGGAATCAAAAAAAGCTTTGGATACATTGGTATCATCTACCAATGACGTGATCATTACGAGCTTGAACAGCTCATGCTTCTTCAATCCCTTCTCAACTTCCTTTTCTCGCATGACACCAGCAGCCTGATGCCCATCAATTCCAGGCATCAGAATATCCATCATCACCACATCATAGGGTACACCGTCCTGATGCGCTTCATCAAAAGCAGCTATGGCCTCTTCTCCCGTAAACATGCAGTGGCATTGCCCGTGTTCATGTAAAACGGTTTGCAGAAAAAGGTGAACGCTCTCGTCGTCGTCGACAATCAGAAAACGCACAGCAACCTCGCTTATCCCTTGATATCCAAGATGAAGCTGTGAAGCCTCTTACAGTTTGACGCCGTACTTGTTTATTGCAGCCATTCCACCATGGATGTTGATGATATTCTCATACCCCTTATCCTGAAGCATGATCTGGGCTTCGTATGAGCGCGCCCCGGTATTACAAACCAACACGACGGACTTGTCTTTGGGGATTTCGTCCAGGCGGTTATAAATTTCGCCCTGCGGTACGTTATGCCAATCAGGATTGCGCTTCATCAACTCCTCGGCATCAGCCTTTTCACGGCAATCAACAAAGTAACAGTCGCCACTTTCACGCTGATTCCACAGTTCCTGGAAGCCATCGGGGCCAACTCCCTGATTGATTCCGAGGATGGCATTGTCTGCAAGGTTTCCAAGGGTATTAAGGATATCCATGGCAGCAGAAAACGGCGGGGAGTACGCCAACTCCATGTTCGAAATTTCATCGATAGTCGGATTCATCTTCAGCAATGCGGCCACAGCGTTGATTCGACCGACCAGCGCATCACCAGAGCTACCAAAGCCTTGTACACCAAGGACTCGGCGTGATTCTTTTTCAAAAACCATCTCCAGTGTCATCAACTCTTTTGTCGGATAGAAATGCGCCCTATCAAGCTGAATCAGCAACACGCTCAGCGCATCATAGCCAGCGGCTTTGGCAGCCTCAAGGCTAAGACCGGTTCCGGCCAGAGATGTCTCGAAGAGTTTCACAACAAAGGAACCAACCACGCCGTCAAAACGAGTTTCCCGACCGGCAAGGTTGTTGCCGATCACACGCCCCTGACGATTGGCCATAGATCCCAGTGGGAGAAAAGCTCCCTCTCCGGTCAGCAAATGTTTGACAATAGCGCAGTCGCCACCAGCATAAATATTCGGATCATTGGTACGCATGAACTCATCAACGATGACACCGCCGCGCTCATGGCAAGCCAATCCGGCCTCTTCAGCAAGTTTGGAGTTGGGGATAACGCCAGCGGCAATGATCACCACATCAGCCTCAAGAGTACGCTTGCTGGTTATAACCCGAGTAACTTTACCGTCCTCTCCTTCAATGGCGGTCACGCTTTCACCAAAGTAGAAATCAACACCGCCCTCTTCCATGTGCTGCTGAGCCATGGTTGCCAATGCAGGACTGACGAGCCGCGGCATTACCTGATCGGTAATTTCAACTACGCTGGTTTCGATCCCCCACATATCTGCAAAAGCCTCCGCCATCTCCAGCCCGATGAATCCGGCTCCAACGATGACGGCCTTATTGACTACGCCACTGGAAATCCCCTCGCGAATTCGAGTCGCATCCTCGGGGTTGCACACATAACTCACGCCCTTCAAATCTTCGCCGGGCAAGTTGAGTTTGCGTGGAGAAGCGCCAGTGGCGTAAACGAGCTTGTCGTATGGCAAGGCAGCGTGTTCACCTGTTGTGACATTTTCCACTTCAACGACTTTCTTCTCGCGATCGATCCGCGTCGCTTTGGTCAGGATCTGTACATCAACCCCTTTGACTTCCTTGAAGAACTTGGGATCACGCAACATATGAAAGCTGGTTTCGCACAACTCCTTGGCATCAGAGACATCGCCGGAAACGTAGTATGGGATGCCGCATCCACCATAGGAGATCAGCGAACTCTGATCGATCATGGTAACTGTGGACCCCGGCTCAAGACGCTTGAAACGACAAGCAGCTTTGGGTCCAAGAGCAACTCCACCGATAACAACTATATTTTGTGCCATAATACTCACCTTGTGTTCAATTCCCGCTTCATTTCCGGGCAATATTAGTCCAATAGGGTTGAGATACTCGATCCCAGACGCTTAATGCCTTCTTCGATCTTTTGCTCATCAGAATTGGAAAAATTCAAACGAAATGTATTCTCACCGGTTCCATCAACATAAAATGGCCTTCCCGGTACAAAAGCGACCTTGTCCTTGATCGCAATATCAAAAAGATCCATGGAGGATACGCCTTCAGGTAAAGCCGCCCAAAGGAACATGCCCCCTTCCGGTTCGGTTATATTGACCACCGACGGAAAGTGCTGCTGGATCATGTCGACCATGTGCTGACGCTGCCTGCCATATCGTTCCTTGATCAGGCCCACATGGGATTCGATATCATTGGTTTCCAGATAACGACGCATGATGGCTTGAGCCACGGTCGATGTATGTAAATCAGATGCCTGTTTGGCAATGACCAGCTTCTCATAGAAGGGAGACTCGGCTACTACCCAGCCGATGCGAAATCCCGGTGCTGCGATTTTGGAAAAAGAACCACACAGAATTCCGGGTTTCTCGCGAAATGAATAAACGCTGGGCAAATCCTCACCCATGAAGCGGAGCTCTCCATATGGGTCATCTTCGATGAACAGAGCATCATAGGTGTCCATGAGCTTGGCAACGGCCTTCCGCTTTTCCAGCGAATAGCTCACACCTGACGGATTCTGAAAATTGGGAACAGCGTAAAAACACTTGGCTCCCTGCTGAAGTGCCTGCTCCAACTCAGCAAGATCAGGGCCGTCACTTTCCAAGGAGATTGCCACAAATTCCGGTTCAAATATGGAGAAAGCCTGAATAGCGCCAAGATATCCCGGACGCTCGATAACGACCTTGTCCCCCTTATCCAGAAAGACTTTGGCAACGATATCAAGAATCTGCTGCGAACCAGTAGTGATAAGAATTGAATCAGGCGAAACAGACAATCCACGTTTGGCATACCGTTCTGCGATTATTGTACGCAACCCTGCGTCGCCTTCCGTTGTGGAGTATTGAAGTGCGGAAGCCCCGATATTGGCAAACACTTCTCTGGATGCACGATCCATTGATTCCAACGGGAACAGATCAGGATTAGGCAAACCGCCTGCAAACGAGATTATCTCTGGATCAGCGGTGACTTTCAATATTTCACGGATAAACGAACGGTGAACAGTACCCATTCGACGAGCAAATAATTCTGACATACTATCTCCTTGCGCACATGTCAGATACTCCTAAAAACAGTGATTCGCAAGGCACTGCTGCCATTAACACGAAGAAAATTGCAAAAATGATATCACTTACCAACAACAAGGTGTTACCGGTCAGCAAAACGAAAAGATATGGCTCGGAGGAAAAGACACCACCCCACCACCGCTCTATCAATACAGCCAGAAATGAGATGTGAGGAAGGATGAAGACGGAGGATGCTCTGAGGCAAAAAAAGACCGAGGAGTAGCGACAGAAGTCCGATCAAGAAAGGATCAGACTCGGTGCAACGAGCACGCCTCCCCCATTAGAAACCGATATACGAAGAAAGGGACCTTACGGCCCCTTTCCTAAATAGTATTATTCTTTGTCTGGTGACCAGTTGGGGTCGCGATATTTGTCGGGATTGTAAAGACGCCAATCAGAACCATCGTCATACTTCTCATCCGCACCGGGATAAGGCGTGTACGTCTTCTCGTTTTTCTTATCGTCTTTGCGAAGATCAACATCTTCAAAGTAGCAATTTTCCATGACAAACCTCTACATTGTCGAATTGTGACCCCATCGGAAGGTACCGCCACGGGGCCGGACAACGACGTCGTCCTGCCCCCTCAGTGAATCAAATCATCGATCCTGTCAAGCGCCTTATGATGCAGCTTCCAAATCAGGTTTGACGTAGAGTTCACCCCCATGACAGTCATTGATCACCAACAAAGGAAAATCTTTGACTTTCATTGCGCGGATGGCTTCAGGGCCCAATTCATCAAATGCTATGACCTCTGATTCAACTATGGAATTGGACAACAATGCCCCTGCTCCACCTGTTGCGCCAAAGTAAACGCCCTTGTGTTCCTGCATGGCGGCTTTCACCTCGTCTGAACGTTTGCCTTTACCGATGGTGGCCTTCATACCCAGGCTGTGCAGTCGTGGCGCATAGGTATCCATGCGATAGCTTGTGGTGGGGCCGGCAGCGCCGATGGGTCTGCCCGGAGGCGCAGGAGATGGCCCAACGTAGTAGATTGCCGAACCATTGAGGTCGAAAGGTAACTCTTTACCTGCATCCAGCAACTCGAAAAGCTTTTTGTGTGCAGCGTCGCGAGCAGAGTGAATCGTGCCTGTGAGGAAAACCACATCACCAGCTTTGAGCTGCTTAATGTCTTCATCTGTCAACGGTGTGTTCAATTTGTATTCAGCCATTACAGGATGACCTCCTCATGACGCTGGGAGTGACACTGAACATTCACAGCCAGAGGAAGACTGGCCAGATGACATGGCTCCATGGCGATTTTAACACCAAGGACCGTTGTCTTGCCGCCCAATCCCATGGGACCAATGCCCAGCTTGTTGAGGGCTTCTTCCAGTTCCTTTTCCTTGGCGGCAAGTTCCGGGTCAGGATGCGTATCATCCAGATCGCGCATGAGCGCCTTTTTGGCGATCTTTGCCGAATGATCGAACGTACCGCCTATGCCGATGCCTATGATAGTCGGCGGACAGGGATTCGGTCCGGCTTCAGCCACACGATTGATGACGAACTGCTTGACGCCTTCCCACCCTTGCGCTGGGGCAAGCATGGTGACGCGAGACATGTTTTCAGAACCACCACCTTTGGCCATGAAGAAAATCTTGAGCTTGTCACCGGGAACAACATCAAAATGAATGAGCGCAGGGGTGCCGTCGCCCGTGTTGGCACGAGTTAATGGATCACATGCTGACTTGCGCAGAAAACCTTCATCGTATCCTTTGCGAACACCTTCATTGATCAGTTCTCGCAGATTACCGCCAACCACACGACAGTCATCGCCGATTTCGACAAAGAACACTGCCAAACCACAATCCTGACACAGTGGCAATTTGGTCTCATTAGCCAGATCGGCATTTTCCAGCAGTTGACGCAGAACTTCTTTTGCTGAAGGAGAAGTCTCCTCGGCCATTGCCTGTTCAAATTTATTGCGAACATCCTGCGGAAGCTCTGTATTGGCCTTCACACACATCTTGGCCACAGCTTCCACAATATCCGCTGCCTGTATTTCTCTCATTTATCGCCTCCACCGGCTCGAAAAAGGGCGGCCACCTAAGCAACCCACTACCTTTTTCATCTAATACGACGCACAATCCCTTGAGCGGTTCAAGGGACGCGGCCTTGTTATTCCTCAAAGAGGCGAACGACCTTATTCAAGCCGTTCGCCTCCAAGTATTGTACGGGGTCGATTACTTCCTGAAGAGTCTCTTCAAAGAGGTAATACCCATCTTGCGCCGCAAAAAGCCGAGTTGGTTTTGCAACGGAAGATGCTTGGGACACACGTCTTCACAGGCCAGCAGGCCCATACATCCGAATATGCCCATATCATTACCTATTATTTCATAATAGTCACTATCGGAGCGCTGGTCCCTCGGATCGATCAGGAATCGGGCGACACGGTTCAGCCCTGCTGCACCGATGAAGTCCTCGCGCAATCGGGCCGTGGCACAGGCCGAAACACAACAGCCACATTCAATACACCGTTCAAGCTCATAGATGGCAACAGCTTCTTTGTTGTCCATGCGCTCTTCCAGTGCTTCCGGGTCGAACTCCTTGTCCGTGTGAATCCAGGACTCGGTTTTTGTATACATTTCCCGGAACCACGAACCGGTATCGACCGAGAGGTCACCAACGAGCTTGAAGACCGGTAACGGCAACAGCGTTATCTCTCCGGGGAGATCACGCGTTTTGGTATGACACGCCAGCCCCGGACGACCATTGATAACCATGCCACAGGCACCACATATTCCCGCACGACAGCAAAAGTCGAACTGCAGGGACGGGTCCTGCTCTTCACGAAGACGGTTAAGCGCAATGAAGAGCGTCATGGAGTCGGTCTCTTCAAGTACGAACTCCTGCATATGAGGCTCAGACTGTTCGTCCTGAGGATTATAGCGGAAGATGTTGAATTTCAATAATCTGGACATTCTCTATTCCTTCTTGTCGTCGGCGCTGATGATTTCGGACTTGCCGTAACCACGATCACCCGGAGGAATCTCGACCACTTCTGTTGCCGGTTCATATTCCAGGGTAGGCAATGTATCGTCTGCATTCTTCCAGTAGGCCAGTGTACGGTTGAGCCAGTCTCGGTCGTTTCGTGCGGGGAAATCCTCACGGTTATGCGACCCACGCGACTCTGTACGCTGCAAGGCGCCATAAGCAACCATAAGCGCCATCCTGACCTGCCCTTCCAGCTTCAGCGCAACGGCCAACTCGGGGTTAACCCCTTTGCCATTTGAACGGAGTCCAACATTCTTCGCGCGAATAAGCGTTTCCTGCAGAGAGCTAACGCACTCCTCCAGCCCGTCTTTGGTGCGGAAGATGTTTGCGCCTTTGTTCAGCGCATCTTGCATGGACTTCCGAACCTTGTAGACATTTTCGGAGCCATTGGCGGAAGTAACGAGATCATCTATGCGCTGCTTCTGCAGCTTGACCACATCGTTAATAAGAGCGGTCTTGAACTCGGTTTCACAGCCTTCAAGGTATTCGGCGATTTTCTTACCGACAATACCGCCTGCCACAACGGTCTCTGCCAGTGAATTGCCGCCCAATCTGTTGAAGCCGTGCATATCCCAACATGCGGCTTCGCCTGCCGCAAAGAGCCCCTTGAGTCCATAAGCAGCGCCATCCCGATTGGTTCGGACTCCGCCCATGGAATAGTGCTGCGTCGGGCGGACCGGGATGAGTTCGTGGATGGGATTCACACCTAGGAAGTACGTACATATTTCATATACTTCACGGAGCTTGCCCGTAATATGCTCTTCCCCAAGATGGCGTATATCCAGCCAGAGGTGTTCACCGTAAGGCGATTTGACTCCATGCCCTTCTCGCATGTGATGCGTCATCCATCTGGAAACGACATCTCGCGAAGCCAGTTCGGCCTTTTCCGGCTCGTATTCATGCATGAAGCGTTTTTCATTGACGTCGAGGAGTGTTCCTCCATCACCGCGACACCCCTCTGTGACGAGAATATCCGTAGGCACAATACCGGTGGGGTGGAACTGTACCGCCTCCATATTGCCCATGGGAACAACGCCGGTATCGACACACATGGTATGTGCGCCGCCGTCACAGATTACGGCATTGGTTGTGTTGGGATAGATACGCCCGAAACCACCGGCAGCGATCATCGTTGCTTTGGACAAATAGACGCGCAGGTCTCCTGTACGCAGGCAGCGTGCAACGACGCCGTAACAGGTGTCGCCATCCTGAATCAGTGCAATGGCTTCGGTTTTGTCATGGACCTCGACGCCAGCCTGGGCACACCGGTTGTCCATGGTGCACATGACGGCGTGTCCGGTACCGTCGGAAGTATAGCAGGTACGCCACTTGGCCGTCCCGCCGAAGGAACGGGCCATGATCAGCCCTTCCTTGTCTTCTTCCTCAACCTTTTCAAACTGCTTTCCACCTTTGTAATAGATGGATTTGCCGGGAACAACACGGTTCCACGGCACGCCCCAGTGAGCGAGGCGGCGCATTTCGATGGGTGCGGTATCGGCAAACATTCTTGCCACTTCCTGATCACACCCCCAGTCAGAACCTTTGACGGTGTCTTCAAAGTGGACATCAGGACCGTCCCCCTTGCCCATGACGGAGTTCCCCAAAGAGGCTTGCATGCCTCCCTGTGCTGCGGATGAATGGGAACGACGAGCTGGTACAAGGCTGAGGCAAATGGCGGAGAATCCGGCGTCGGCAGCTTCAACAGCTGCACGCTCTCCCGCAAGACCTGCGCCGACAACGAGTAGATCGGTGTAAATAGTCTGCATGGTGATACTCCGTTAATTGACGCTCAGGAACAGAAAACGAACCAAGGTGATTAATCCGATGGCGATGAACATCATCGTCAACAGATTCTCGCCACGCTTGAACTTGGAACGCTTGGTGTCTTTCACAAATCCCCATTTCACTCCGATACGGTAAAAACCGATACCGACATGTAACTCGGTGAGTGGCAGGAGGATCAAATAAAAAACAGCCCAGAATCCGCCTTGGATTCGAGCTGCTGACTTGGCCGCGGTAATGGGCAGATCGGTTAACACCACCCACATGTGAATGGAGCCCATTATCAGGATGATCATCGCGGATACAGCCTGGACTACCCATAGCCACGTGTCGCCATGACGCATCATCTTCGCATGCTGCATGACGGTTTTCTGGCCGTCGAACCGGAATGGAATCTTCCTGGCAGCGAGAACAAAGTGCGTAAGAAACACAAGAAAAATTAGCGGACCGCCGACTTGCGCCATGCCGGTCGCCTCAAAAAAGTGGGCGATGGCATTCATCGCATCGGGACTGATGACAACGCTTGATACCAGTAACATGTGACACCACATGAACAGTATCAGACTGGCTCCGGAAAGCATCTGAAGCCAGTCCATCACGCCATCCCACTTACCGGTTTTTCCGGCAGGTGCATAACTGATGGACATTCATTTCCTCCGTTGGGTTAAACACACAAAATCCCTCGATTAGATTCCAGAAAACTTACGCATGTCTAAAGAAAATTGTCAACGGAGGTTACTTTTTTCAACGCTCTCTTTTGAAGCTGAAACAAAAATATAACCATAAGATTTTATGTGAGAATCAATCAAAAATGTGACAGAAATAATGATTTTAATTTTTTTGACTGACCGGTCAATTAAGCTGTTAAATATCTGTTTGACTCCCGGTTGTTAACTACACTACTCGTTTACGGTTTCCATTTGCACGATGCTCAGGTACCCTTCGTCCCCGGTCAATCATGACGTTGACCCTTGCATTGTCCAAAATCCGACTTAAATTCAGATGGAGAAGTAAATCATAATGATGAAACCTTTTTCGCCCTTCACAACGGGCGATTCTTATGGAGTTACTCAATGTTTCAACGCGTATTACTGCTGGGAGGGATGCTGATGCTCCTGACCGGCTGCTTGGCACATGCCAACAAAACCAAAACCATGGACAACCCGGAACCGGTTGATCCAATGGCCAGTTTCAACCTTGGCGGGGATGAAACGCACATCGTCAAACTTAAGAACGGATTGACCGTTTTGATCAAGAATGACGATCGATTCCCGCTGGTCAATGCAAGACTGTATGTCCATGCCGGAAGTGCATACGAGACTCCAGAAATTGCCGGGATAAGCCATCAGCTTGAGCATATGGTTTTCAAGGGTACCGAAAAGCGAGGACTGGGCGAATCAGCAAAGGCCATCGAGTCAGTCGGTGGTTCCATGAACGCAGCCACCAGCTTCGACTATACAGTATACTATGTCGAAGTTCCCGACGCGGAATGGAAACTGGGTCTTGATGTCATAACTGATATGGCCATTAATCCCACCATTGATCCCAAGGAACTGGAAAGCGAAAAGAAAGTAGTGCTTGAAGAGCTGGAACGAGGTGAGGACTCACCCAACAGCCTGCTGTTCAAGAGCCTGCAATCAATGATCTGGAAAGACACGACATACGAATGGCCGATCATCGGTTACCGCGATACCATCAAGGCCTTCAATCGTGAAAAGATCATGGATTACATTGCGACCCACTATCAGCCGCAATCCATGATGCTTGCAGTGGTCGGCAAGGTTGATCCTGATGAAGTGGTGAAAGAGGCCGAACGTCTGCTAGGCGGACTGGAGAATACCAGACCCGTTCTCCCGCCCGAGACATTCACCATCCCTGAAGTAGGCACCGGGCCGGTCGTTACCAAGCTTACCGGCAAGTGGAACAAGGTCTACCTCGGAGCAGCTTTCCCCATTCCAGGCGGTTCCTCGGCCGAATACGCAGGACTGGACCTTTTGAGCCAACTGCTTGGCGGCGACAGCACTTCGCGATTCTACCGCAAGTTCAAGTATGAAATGCACATGGTGGACGACATATCTATCTCCCCCCTGTCGCTCGAACGTGGCGGCATGCTCTATATCCACGCCACTCTGGATTCCGAGAATGTTGACGAATTCTGGATGGAATTAATGAAGGAGCTTGCCTCTTTCGATCCGGCCAACTTTACGGATCGCGAGATTGAACGCGCACGGCTCAACCTCGAAGATTCCATGTTTCTTGCCAAGGAAACCCTTTCCGGCCTTGCCAGCAAAACCGCCTTCCTTCAGTTTTTCGAAGATGGCGAGCAGGCCGAGGATAATTACCTGTATACACTCCAGCAGGTGACTCGTGACGAACTGCGTCACCTCTACGAACAGTTCATTCGTCCCGACCAACTCCACTCCGTGGTACTGACCCCGGAAGAGAATACGGTCTCTGCAGATCAGTTCACCGAGGTAATCCATCAGGAATGGCCATTGCAGAAGTCTATCCAAAAGGCTCAGCAGGAAGAAACCACCGTTGAAGAAGCTGTCATCGAGCTTCCAAGCGGCAACAAGTTGGTATTCCTCCCAGATGACACCCTCCCTTACACGGCCATTTCCATTTATTGGACCGGCGGTGACGGGATTCTCGAAAAGGACCAGGAAGGCCTTGCAGCACTGACCGCTTCTGCGCTTTCGCGTGGGACCATGAGCATGACGGCTACGGAGGTTCAGGACTTCCTTTCCGACCATGCCGCCTCCCTTGGCGCCAAGGCTGGTCGCAACGTCTTTGCTGTTGAATCGAAGTTCCCTGTTCGATTCACAGATAAGATTCTTCCGCTTTTGCGAGAAGTAATGACTGCTCCGGCATTCAATCCAGAAGAGATTGAACGCTCCAAGCGAGACCAGATTGCAGGCATCAAACGACGCGAAGATCAGCCGCTCGGCCTTGCATTCAGACACCTGTTCCCCTTCCTGTACAAGTCCGGCCCCTACGCTCTGTTGCACCAGGGGCAGCCGGAAGGCGTGGAACAATTGGGACAAGCCGACATCATGCGCTATTGGGCAAGACAGTCCATGCAGCCCATGACAATAGCGGTTTGCGGACAATTTGATGCCGAAGTCATTCGCGAGTTTGCCGACAACCTTTCGGCGACACTGACTGCGCCGGTCAATGAATATGCGTTTACCGAACCGGAATGGAACAGCGAACGCACCACCACCATGCAGTTGCCTGATCGCAAGCAGTCTCACGTGCTCATGGTCTTCCCTACCCCAGGGCAAATGGATAGAGACACCACTGCAAGTCTTGAACTGCTCAGAGCAACTCTTTCCGGGCAATCCGGCTTGCTGTTCCGAGACCTTAGAGACAAGCAGGGGCTTGCATACTCGGTTACTTCCTTACTCTGGCAGAGCCGAAACACCGGTTTCCTGGCACTGTACATCGGGACCAATCCTGACACGGTCGAGCAATCTCTGGACGGATTCCGTCAGGTCGTAGCCGACTTGGCAGCCTCCCCGTTACCGGAAGAAGAGTTGACCCGTGCAAGAAACATTCTTGTGGGCGACTACTATCAGGAACATCAGTCTCTGATTTCCCGAAGCCGTCAGGCAGCCAGCCTGATAGCTCGCGGATTTGATCGATCCTACGAGCAGGAGATCATCGAAAAGGCCAAAAGCGTTTCAGCTGAAACAATCCGGTCGGTGGTCAAAGAGTACCTTGATCCGGACAAAGCCTATCTCATGACGGTCACTCCATAATACTAATAAAAGGGGAAGCTTAAGCTTCCCTTTTTTATGGGCAGTACAACCGACTTGGATCCTCATCAACTTCTGATAGTAGTTGACACGGACTAGACGACCGGTCTATTTCACACACATGACACAGACAACAAAAGAACGCATCATCGAGGTCGGCGCAGATATGGTCCACCGCTACGGCTTTAATAATACGGGCCTCAAAGATATCCTCCAGGCGGCGGGCATTCCCAAAGGTTCGTTCTACTTTTACTTCACGAACAAAGAGACATTCGGTCTCGAAATGATTGACTACTATCGACAGGGCTTTCGCAGTCAGGCAGAGCCGATTCTCACCGATGCATCCCTCAGTCCGCTCAACAAACTCCGTACCATCTTTGACCAATACAGAAGCAGCCTTGAAAACCACGGATTTGCTCGAGGCTGTCCCATCGGCAACCTGGCATCGGAGATGAGTGATCTGAGTGAACCCTTCCGGCAAAAGCTGGATGAGGTGATGACTGGTTTGACAGCCATGTATCAGGGGCTTCTTGATGAAGCCATCGCTGCTCACGAACTGCCACAATCAATCGACACATACTCCACCGCTGTATTCATGGTCGAATCATGGCATGGCGCCATTATACGGATGAAAGTGGCTAAAAACGCCGAACCGCTTACCATATGCTATGACATGATTTTCAATAAGATTCTTCGTTAGTCCCTGCATAGGCAACTGTGCAGGTTTTAATTTATTCACTGCGTAGACGACCGGTCTACTACAATCAAGGAGTTATTCATGTTCCTACTCAACAGCGTTCCCCCTGAATCAGCAAATGACCTGATTGCTGATGTCTATGGCATCTTTCCCAAAAGCATGGGCGTACCTGACTCGGTTCAACTCTACAGTACAAGCCCACAGTTGCTCCGTTGCCAGGGTGAGATAGTCAAACACTTCGTCACTCAGGAAGAACTCGACTTTCACCTGCTGGCAGCAATCCGCTACCTGGCAGCAGAGCATTATTGCCATGCGTACTGTCTCAACCTGAACTCAACCCTGTTGCAACGCTCAGGTATGAGTTCGGATGACATGGCCTGTTTGAAAAACTCACCAGAAGACTTCTTTGGGCCTAAAGAGGCAGCTCTGCTCCGACTGGTTCTCGATGCGCTCAGTTCACCAGATGAGGTCGATCAACCCAGGATAGACGAACTTGAGGCAATGGGCTGGTCCCATACTGCCATATTCGACGCAGTAGCACAGGCTTCACAGATGGGTGCTGCAAGTCTTCTTTTCAGGACTTTCACCAAATAATACCGGCGGGTGCCATGCCACCCGCTTCTCCCCTCTTGCCCACTTCTCACTCGTAGGCTACATATTCCCAAGCAATCACTACAAAACACCAAGAGGATGGAGACATGGCGCTCATATTCGGTTCCCCCAAAAAGCAGGGATCATCCAGAGATGATATCAAGATGGACCACCGTCTTACACTTGCCAAGGATATGTATCTCGCAGGCAAAATGAAGATTATGTCGACGGAAACGATTCCCGGGCGGGAAATCCAATCGGCGTTTGGCCTTATCGTTTGCCGCAGCTACACTTTCGACAATGCATTCTATGGTCTCATGGCACAGGCTGTGGACGTCAACGCAGATGCGATCATTGGTTACCGGGAGTCGGTCGCGTTCCACCCAGAGGGAGACAAGTACTATTCCTGTTACGGGACTGCTGTTCGGATGAAAAAAGTCAAATAACCATGACTTACCGGATCTTTAAGCAGTACTATCCACACATACTGGCAGCCTGCTTTACCGTACTTTGGTGTGTGCTTGCCATCAATCCGCTCATGCGCGATGTCTGGCTGGCGGAGAACCTGCCTATAGTTGGTGTGTTCCTCCTGCTGGTTGCCAGTTTCAAGAAATTTCGCTTTTCCAATACGGCGTACACCCTCATGAGCGTCTGGCTCATACTCCACACCATCGGAGGGCACTACACATTCGCCAAAGTTCCGTTCGATTTCTTCACCGACATGTTCGATCTGGAACGGAACCATTTTGACAGGATCGCCCATTTCTCCATCGGCTTTTACGCCTATCCCATTGCAGAGTTGGTGACGCGCAAAAAGCAAGCGACTCCTATCGTAACCTACTTGTTCAGCCTGTTCGGCATCATGTCGCTGGCTGCTGGGTACGAGATAATAGAATGGTGGTACGCCGTTCTGGAAGGTGGAGATGCGGGTATCGAGTTTCTTGGTTCACAGGGCGACATTTGGGATGCCCAAAAGGACATGCTCGCAGATACACTCGGCGCCGTCGCCTCTCTGGCCCTATTCAGGTGGCATAACAACACCAACTAACGAAAAAGCCCGGTCATAAACCGGGCTTTCTTTTATTCATCCAAATCGATGGGGATAACCAGTGGAACAACCACCGGATCACGCCCGAGTACCTTTCTAAAGAATCTTCTGAGAGCTGAACGGATTCGCTCCTTGAGCTTTGTGGTCTCGCCCGGGGCGATATTCTCATGCACATCCAGCACGATACATTTGGCATCATCCAGAACGTGACTGTATTTTTGCTCGAATACGAATCCTTTGGAAATGATGTCAGGGCCAATTGATATTTCACCGGTCGCATTATCCACGACCAGCAACACAACGACCATTCCTTCACCGGCAAGAAGCTGCCTTTCCTTCAGGACAGAGTGCCCGACATCGCCAACTCCCTTGCCGTCCACCAAGATCTTGTCGGCAGGGAACAAGGGACCGAATTCGACTGAACCATCCGCCTCAAAATGAATGGATTGTCCGTTTTCGACCACCAAAGCGCATCGTTCATTAACACCACAATCCATGGCCAGTCGCTGATGTTTCACGAGGTGCCGGTACTCGCCGTGCACCGGAATAAAATATTTTGGCCGAACAGCTTCAAGCATCAAGGTCAACTCTCCGGCATGGGCATGACCTGAAGCGTGAATACCGTGCATCTTTTCGTACAGGACCTCGGCGCCCAAGCGATACAGATTGTTGATGACCTTGGTGATCGCTTTGACATTACCGGGAATGAACCGAGAGGACAAAATGAACAGATCATCTGGACGCACCTGAAGTTGCCGATGCTCACCTGATGCCATTCTTGAAAGCGCGGCCAGCGGTTCCCCTTGCGAGCCGGTCACCAACAGAACCAACTCCGAATCCCCATAGTGGTGCAGTTGGTCTAGGTCGATAAATATTCCCTTGGGAATTTTCAGGTGACCCAAGTCTCTGGCAAGCTCGATATTTCTATACAAACTCCGGCCAGACACAGCGACCTTTCGCCCTTGGGCATCAGCAAGATCAAAGACTTCCTGCATGCGCTGAATATGACTCGAAAAAAGGGAGACAAGAATACGCCCTTTGGCTTTTGAAAAGATATCCCGCAAGGAAACCTTGATCTCTCGCTCTGTGAGCGCAAAGCCTTCCTGCTCCACGTTCGTGGAATCAGACAACATGAGGTGGACGCCCGGTTCCGCGAACTTGCGGAATGCAGCGAGATCAGTTGCGTGTCCACCAAGAGGATTACGATCAATCTTGAAATCACCAGTATGGACGATGCGTCCGACCGGTGTTTCAATGCCGAGACCATACCCTTCGATTATTGAGTGACAAACAGGGAAAAAGTTGAATTTGAAATCACCGATCAAGACACGGTCATATGGCCGAACAGGACGAAGGTCAGCCCATCTGTCGAGGCCATGCTCCTTCAGTTTATTCTCGACCAACCCAAGTGTGAACTGGCTGCCGTAGACCGGGACATCTACGTTTTGCAAAAGCCATGGCAGTGCACCGATGTGATCCTCATGCCCGTGAGTCAGTACAATCCCATGCAGTTTTGCCTTGTTCTGAAGAACGTAATCAAAGCAGGGAATAACGACATCAACGCCAAAATGATAATCTTCGGGGAACATCAATCCGCAATCGACAAGCGCCATGGACCTATCTGTCGTATAGGCCATGCAATTCATGCCGATCTCACCGAGACCACCAAGAGGGTATAGACTGAGAACAGGGGAAGCCATGAGGTTATCCTTGGTCAAGGAGTTCTTTGTATGCCTTGTTCATCATGGCATACAGGTCATCCTTGAATTTTTCACGATCTTTGAGCGTGTACTCTGAGGGGTCAATTACAGGCAGAGCTTTGACTCGCACAACAGGCCGGTTGTCGATGATCAGCTTCCCTTTAGGCATGATTTTACCTGTATTGGCCATCACGACGGGAACGACAGGAAGCCCGGATTTGAGAGCAATGATCATCCCTCCGATCTTAAAATCCATAAGCTCATTCAAATTGGTATTTCTGGTACCTTCCGGAAAAATAAACGGAGAAATTCCACTCTTAGCCTTCTCAACAGCCTCATTGAGACTCTTCATCGCGGCACGACGGTTGTCCCGGTCGACACAAATATGTCCGGAATGGGCCAACGCTTTACCATAAATGGGAATTTGAAAAAGGCTCTTCTTTGCCACAAATCGAATACGATTCTTTTTGAAAACCTCGAACAGCACGGGTATATCAAGGTTGGACTGGTGGTTACCGATGAAGACGTAATGCCCTTCGGGATCAACATCTCCCAAATCGACATCAATCTTCAACCCGGCCAATCTGGCCGTGGTTTCTCCCCACTTCAATCCCCAGTAGTCATACTCTTCAGGAGTACAATTTTCCGGGTCAACCTTCATCATCTTGTAACTATAATAAACTGTTACAACCCACAGTATCAGTACAAAAAAAACGCGTCGAAACATGAAAAATCCTTATCGTTGAACTTGGGACTGAGTAAACCAAATCCTACCGGTAAACAAGGATTTCAGTACATTTCATTAGAATTATATATCCTTCACCAAAAGCCATAAAAAAAGGCGGCAGAAAAACTGCCGCCTTGAACTATATCAACGGTATGACCAGACTATTCTTCGTCAGCCTTTTTATTAGCCGCAATGACCTTCTGCATTTCCTGGGGCGGGCACTCCTCGTATGAGGCAAACTCCATGAAGAAGGTACCCTGTCCACCTGTCATTGAGTTAAGGTCTGGCGCGTATTTCAGCATCTCAGCCATTGGGACATGTGCCTTGACTTCAGTGATACCGGCCTGGGAGTCGGAGCCGAGCACCTTGCCTCGACGTGACGAAAGGTCACCAATCACATCACCCATGAAGGAGTCCGGCACAGCGACCGTCACCAGCATCACAGGCTCAAGGAGTGCCATCTGGGCTTTTTCCGCCGCTTTCTTGAAAGCAAGAGACCCCGCAACCTTGAACGCCATTTCAGAGGAGTCGACGTTATGATAGCTGCCGTCATACAACGTGACCTGGAAATCGATCACCGGGTAACCGGCGAGCACACCACGGGCGGCTGTCTCCTGAATGCCTTTGTCTACTGCAGGGATAAACTGACGGGGGATGGCTCCACCGACGATCTGATCAACAAACTCATATCCCTCACCGGAATGCCTGGGGGCAACGTGAATCCAGCAATCACCGAACTGACCGCGACCACCGGACTGTTTCTTGTGTCGTCCCTGAACCTCGTTTGCACCGGACTTGAATGTTTCACGATACGGAACCTTGGGAGTCTTCAAAAGGATGTCAGCTTTATAACGACGCTTGGCCTTTTCGACAGATATCTCGATATGGTTCTGGCCCATGCCGGACAGCAGAATATCGCCGGACTCTTCATCTCGCGAAAGGGTCAAGGTGATGTCCTCATCCAAGAGCTTGGCAACGGCAGCGTACACCTTATCCTCATCACCCTTTTCAGCAGGAGCCAAGGCAAAGGTGATCAACTGAGGAGCCAATTCCGGCTTCACGAGCTTGAACTCATCTTTTTCCACCAGCGTATCGCCAGTATGTGTATTCTTCAGCTTAGCCAGCGTTACAATAGCGCCAGGGCCGAGCGGCTCTTTGGACTGTTTTTGCTCCTTGCCATTCGTCAGCAAAACCTGACCGATGCGCTCTTTTTCTTCATTGGAAGCGTTGACCAGATGGGAATCCGGCTTCAACTCACCAGAAAGCACTCTTACGATCGTTAATTGACCGGCAAAAGGATCAGCCAATGTTTTAAATACGAAGCATGCCAACGGCTCATCAGGAGAACTTTTGCGTTCACCCTCTTCGCCCTGCCACGGCTCACGATCCAACGGGCTTGGCATAAGCTTTTGCACAGTATCCAGGATCATCTGACCACCCTGGTTGTTCAGCGCCGCTGAAAGTACGACGGGAACCAGTTCACCCGATGCAACACCGTCCTTGAGTCCCTTGGTGATGTCATCAGGTGCAAGCTCGCCTTCTTCAAAATATTTTTCCATGAGATCTTCATCGGATTCAGCGATGTTTTCAATCATGGTTTCACGAAGCGTTGCCACTTCTTCCGCGATCTCACCGGGGACTTCGCCCTCGGATACTTCACCGCCTTCGCCAAACATCAATGCCTTGCCGGACATCATGTCGACGACGCCCTTGAAGTCCTCTCTGGAACCAATCGGGTAGTACAGCAAAACGGGACGAGCACCCAACGCTTCGGATATGCCATTGAAAGCTGTATCAAAATCAGCCCTGTCACGATCCATCTTGTTGATTACGATCATGGAAGGCAGCCCTTTATCCTGAACCTGAGCCCACACCTTGCGGGTCAGCGGCTTGACACCATCAACTGCATCAATAACAAGAACAGCGCCGTCCGCAGCCATCAGGCTGTAGGACAAGTCGCCTGAAAAATTTGAGTCACCGGGTGTGTCTATGAGAAAATGATCATTTTTTTGCCATTTGAAACTGGCAAAACCGGGTTGAACTGAGCCGCGACGTTTTATTTCTTCAGGTTCGTAATCAAGGACTGTATTCCCTTCTTCGACCTTACCAAGACGATTAACGACGCCAGCGTTGAAAAGAAGCATCTCAGCCACAGAGGTTTTACCGCTACCACCGTGTCCGACGAGTGCATATGTTCTCTGGTTCTTCAGATCAGGCATTCTCATACTCCAGTGTATTTATTGGTTTTCTGCAGTAACCTGGATCATCATTTTCCATATGTCATCAATGACACTTGGAATTTGACAGGTTTAGTCCTATAGGAAGAGCAAAGCGAAAATGTCAAGGGGGGTTGGCAAATAAAAGGGGTACTCTATCGTACTGATTTTACATGCACTTCAAGCCCTTTTTCGTCAAGATTTCGTCAATAAGTTAATAATATCATAAACATACATCTCGTTTTTCAGTTTTTTCACAGGAGCCCAATTTGCAACTTTCCAATGAAATTATTTCCGCCTCTGCCGATGCCGTAAAAAACGGCGGCCAGCACCTATTCTGGTCTGAGAATATCAATGAATCATTAGAGATATCCATAGGTCAATTCGGCCAAACTACCCCCGTTTTGGCACAGGAGTCCGACGCCGGACTTGAATTGATATCCGGCCATGCCCGGCTCGAGGTAATGAAAAGGTTGTCAAATCCTGTGCTGGTTCGTGTTGTGACCGATGCTTCCCCACTGGATAAGGGACTTCTTTATCTGGCTGACAACACGCACAAAGAGATTGATGACGGCATGCGACTAGCTGCACTCAATTACTTTGCGCCTCTGGCTGACAGTTCGTATCTGCGGCAAACGATTCTCCCGATGATAGGAATCAAATCAAAAAGCAAAAATGCCAAACTCCTCATGCGTTGGCTGGACCTCCCAAATAACTGGCAACACCACATGCAGGCCGGACGCATTCCCATGGCTGCGGGAGATGTTTTATTGAAGATGGACAAAGCAGACCGCGACGCCATCGAGCCGCTTTTCGACTCTTTTTCCTGGTCACGATCCAATGCCGTCAACATGCTCACATGGCTGTTTGAGGCCGGGAAAATGCAGGGAAAAACGGTAGCTCAAGTCATGGCCGATTCGGGCATCACCGCGACGTTGGGGCAAGGCTTGTCACCAAAGGACGCCATTGCCCGATTGACCGCCGTAGCCAAGGAAACCCGGTACCCTCACCTCAATTCATTGCAGGCGTCTTTTGATAAAGCAGCTCGCGACATCACCACGGGTACATCCTGGCGGATGGTTCAGCCCAACAACTTCGAGACAGGTGGTACAGAGCTAACAGTATCTGTGAAGAATGTGGAGCAACTGGATAAGGCAACCCGTGAGCTTGAAACCATTGGCTCTTCGCCTCAGTGGAAAACCATATGGTCATTGGGAGAACAAAATGACTAACTCCAGCTCCCTCCCAAACCATTTAAGAAACATCCGACATGTTTTTGTGGATGAAACGATGCAGGACTCCCCCATCACGCAACGAGTTCGTGAACGCCTTGCCTCGACCAGCCACGCAGACATTCCTTGGACCACCCTCCCCAGCGGGAGCGACAGAGTTGAATTTGACCAAGGCAAAGATCAGGCACTGTATCTCAAGGAATACAAAGGGAAATTTCTTCGATTCTGCCCTGGCACACGTGCCTATCACTGCTGCGGCTATCGAATCATTCACTTTGGCGAGAACTGCCCCATGCGCTGTTCATACTGCATTCTTCAAGCCTACTTTCAGGACAGAATTCTCAAGATATGGGCAAACCAACAGGATTTGTTCAGCGAACTGGGGGACGCCTTCGGTGCCGACCGGAACAAGCGATACCGTGTCGGAACCGGTGAATTCACCGACTCACTCGCCCTTGAACACCTCACGGGGTACGCTGGCGACATGATCGAGTTCCTTGGCGATTATGACAACGTGGCCCTCGAGCTCAAATCGAAGATCGTGGACCTGTCATGGATGGACAGTGTCAAACGCCCGGATCGAATCCTTCCGGCGTGGTCGCTCAATGCTCCCTTTGTTAACGAACACGAGGAGTTTGATGTTTCCACTCTGAAAGAGCGCCTAAACGCCGCAAAAGTATGCGCTGATGCGGGATTTCGTGTCTGTCTGCACTTTGACCCGATAATCCACTATCCGGGATGGAAAGAAGGATACGCAGAAATAATCGATACGATTTTTGACTACCTGTCCTCCGCTGACATTGCCTACATGTCACTGGGATCATTTCGTTGCATGCCACAACTGACACCGATCATTGCTGACAATTTCCCTGATACAACGTACATATACAATGAGTTTGTCTCAGGCTTGGACGGCAAGGCCCGCCTGCTCAGACCCTTGCGGGTGGAACAATTCCAATTCATGGTAAATCGACTTCGCTCACACGGAATGGACAAACAGCTCTACTTTTGCATGGAATCAACAGAGGTATGGAAAGAAGTGTTCGGCTACGCCCCCAGCGATTATGGCGGGCTTGGGAAACATCTCATGGCACAGGCATTCGGCGAATAGGGTACACCTATTTCCCGTTACCTTGCGCCACACAAACAGCATGAATCAGGACCAAGCATCATAATGCCCACCCCCTACATTCATACCGATCGCTTTGAAGAGTTGGATCACATTGACTTGAACACGGTTTTTGGTGTCCTCAAAATCCATTGCGCCAACTTTCAACCGGACATCGAATCATGTCTCGTGTTCCTTTTGCGGATATTGCGGGACAAAGATGCTGCCAACCACCCGGATACACGGGACTGGGTGACGCACCTCATCCGTAAAATTCGAGACCATGGCCCCTTTAATCGGCGAGGCCTGGAGCTGGCTTTCAAGCTAACCAACGATCAGGATATTGATGCCCGCCTGGAACGGTTACGCTATTTCGACCTCCCCCCCGAGATGCTGGATTTTCGTTCTGTCATGTCGTCCCAACGAGCCATGCGCAGGAAGCGGGAGCTACTTCAGGAAACACTTGACCGTATGCCAGGTCACGTGCTGGCAGCCTCTCAACTCCTTCAACTGGACGCCTACGAAGGACACATGGAAAGTCCATGGTTGGAAAAGGTGACGATTCCCAAATTCTTTGGAGCGGAATGGGTTCAACGCCTGTTTCAGCATCACGCGTCTGTCGGCAGCATCGACCGCGCCATGGAATTGCTCCCGAGAATAGCGCAATCCCCACTCAGTGAAATACAGTTGAATCTTGCTGCCGAGTTATACGCAGCCAGTGGCTCAACAGAACAGGCGCTCCATTGCTACCGGGAATCCCTGAAACTCGATCCACACCAGTTGCCTGTTCGTCACCGGTTAGCTGAGTTGGAAACCCCATTTGTCCCAGACAATGAGCGAATCAACATCGATCGCGTCTGTATCTGTGTATACACATGGAACAAAGCGGAAGACCTTGAAAGAACACTTGCCAGCCTCGCTCAAACCGACATCGGATCAGCGTGCATTCGAATCCTGCTGAATGGCTGCACGGATAACAGCCTTCAGATTGTCAAGGAAGCACAGACACTGTTCCCGGATAATGATTTCAAGTGGATTGAAATACCGGTCAATATTGGCGCTCCTGCAGCACGCAACTGGCTGGCCTCTCTTTCCGATGTGCGTGAGTCTGATTTTGTCGCGTATATAGATGATGATGTGGAGTTGCCACGAGATTGGCTGGCTCACTTCCTGACAGTCATGTATCAATACCCGGATACGTCCGTGGTTGGGTGCAAGGTTGTATATGGTAATAATACGAACATGCTGCAGTACTTGCACAGGACGTTCTCATTGGCGCAAAACGGACTTATCAAGCTGTCGAACCCGAATCAGATAGCCGAGTCTGATCGCGGTCAATACAATTTCATCCGCACGACCGATCATGTCATGGGGTGTTGTCACTTGTTACGAATGGACCATTTCCCTCAGGGAATCAATTTCGACATACGTTATTCGCCCAGCCAGATTGACGACATCGCCCACGACATCAAGACACGTGTGAACAATGGTGTAATCAGGTACTGCGGACTGGTGACCTGTGTGCACCACCAAAATACAGGTGGTGGTTTTAAACGACGCATGACAGATGCACAGGTAGGACAAGTCATGGGTAATGACATGAAGCTCTACCACCAGTTTGAAGGAGAGATGGACAAAATCAACTCTCTCATGAGCGAAAGCGCCTCATAACAAATATGAAAAAAAAGGGATGTCCAACTTGCCATCCCCGAAAGAATACGATAAGTACCCCCGACTTCAAATTCACACATTCCGCCCATAACTCCGGGTGGTCCGTGATGGCACGGACTCCTAAATGAACGCGGAATGGACGAAAAACCCAGGAGATTATCATGGCTTACGTAACTATGAAGCAGATGCTGGAAACCGGCGTCCACTTCGGCCACCAGACCCGCCGTTGGAACCCCAAAATGCGCCCCTACATCTTCGGCGCCCGCAACGGTATCCACATCATGGACCTACAGCAGACTGTCAAAATGTTTGCTACTGCCCACGACTTCATCGTGGACACTGTCGCTCAGGGCGGCAAGGTCCTGTTCATCGGCACCAAGCGCCAGGCGCAGGAAGCCGTATCCCAGGAAGCAGAACGTGCTGGCATGTTCTACGTCACCCACCGCTGGATGGGCGGCACCCTGACCAACTTTCAGACCATCAAGCGCTCCATTGACCGCCTGAAGCACCTCGAGCAGATGTTCGAAGATGGCTCCATCTCCCGCTACACCAAGAAGGAAGCAGTGGGAATGAACCGCGAGATCAAGAAGCTGAACCTCGCTCTTGGTGGTATCAAGGATCTGACCGAAGCTCCCAAGGCAGCTTTCGTCATCGATCCCAAGCGTGAACACATCGCCATCCAGGAATGCCGCAAGCTCGGTATCCCCGTAGTTGCTGTCGTTGACTCCAACTGCGACCCGGATGTTGTCGACTACATCATCCCCGGTAACGACGATGCAATCCGCGCAATCAAGCTGTTTGCCACTCACATGGCCGACGCCTGCATCGAAGGTGCTGCCATGCAGAAAGACTACGCTGCAAAAGCTGCTGAAGAAGCAAAAGCTGCCAAGGCAGACAAGGCTGAAGAAGCCCCTAAAACCGAAGAAAAGGCAGAAGCGTAAGCTTCCGGCCACTGAGGAGAAATTATAATGGGTATCACCGCATCTCAAGTTAAAGAACTGCGCGAGAAGACCGGCGTTGGCATGATGGATTGCAAGAAAGCCCTGGTAGAGTCCGGTGGCGACGAAGAAAAAGCAATCATGTACCTTCGCGAAAAAGGTCTGTCCAAAGCGGCCAAAAAGGCCGGACGCGCCACTTCTGAAGGACTTATTACTCCTTACATCTCTGAAGATGGCAAGACTGCTGTCATCGCTGAACTGCTCTGCGAGACCGACTTCGTAGCCAAAGGCGACGACTTCCAGGCTTTCTCTGCCGCTCTGTCCGAGAAGATTGCCGGTCTGGATGTTACCGCTGGCACCGCTGAAGACCTGCCCGAAGAGATCACCGACGTCACCGACCTCATCGCCAAACTCGGTGAGAACATGGGTGTCGGCCGCTTCGCCAAGGTAACCACCGATGGCGTTCTCGGCGTATACGTACACTCCAACAACAAGCTTGCTTCCATTGTTGAGCTTGATGGCGGAGATGAAGACCTGGCAAAAGACATCGCAATGCATGTTGCTGCCATGAACCCGACCTGCCTCACTTCCGATGAACTTCCTGCCGAGGTTCTGGAAAAGGAAAAAGCTCTGTACCTGAAGCAGGCCATGGACGAAGGCAAGCCCGAGAACATTGCTGAGAAGATCGTCATGGGACGCCTCAACAAGTTCTACTCCGAAGTCTGCCTCGTGAACCAAGCATTCATCAAAGAAGACAAAAAGTCCATTAAGGACGTGCTCAACGGCGCCAACGTCGTCAGCATGGCCCGACTCGCCCTAGGCGAAGGGGCCGCCGCTGAAGAGAGCGAAGACTAAATATAAGGAAAACGGGCCTCACGGCCCGTTTTTTTTGAGCTATTTATACAGGCTGTTGATACGAGCGGTGACACGCGACCCATATTTCTGGTAATCGCGGATCAAGCTACTGTTCATGTTTTTCTTGCATGACCAGTCACTCCGCTCTTTATCGACAGCCTGAAACATGCTATCGCCTTTTGGCGAGTTCGTATTACTTTAATAAGAACCATACGAGGTGACAATGAGCAAAGCACGGTACAACCGGGTCTTACTCAAGCTCAGCGGCGAAGCACTCGCCGGAGAACAAACCTTTGGAATTGAACCCGAAGCAATCGGTCAATTTGCCAAAGAAATCGCAGATGTCGCATCAACGGGCCTTCAAATTGCGCTCGTAATTGGTGGCGGCAACATATTCCGCGGAATGGCTGCCAGCGCCAAAGGCATGGATCGCGCACAAGGCGATTACATGGGAATGCTGGCAACCATCATGAACGCCCTTGCCGTGCAGGACGCATTGGAAAAATGCGGCTGTGACACTCGAGTCCTTACCGCCATATCTATGGCTGAAGTCGCGGAGCCGTACATTCGTCGCCGCGCTCTGCGCCACATGGACAAAGGACGCGTTGTCATTTGTGCAGCAGGCACCGGAAACCCCTACTTTACGACCGATTCTGGTGCAGCACTCAGAGCTTTGGAGTTGAAATGCGATGCCATTTTCAAAGCGACCAAAGTCGATGGTGTTTATGACAAAGATCCCAAAAAATATGCCGACGCTGTAAAGTATGAAACCGTCACCTACATGGAAACACTGGAAAAACGCCTTGGCGTTATGGATTCCACAGCAATTTCCATGGCCCGCGACAACGATCTGCCTATAGTTGTGTTCAATCTGTATGAAGAAGGTAATATTCGCAAGGCAGCCAACGGAGAACCTATAGGAACGATTGTTCAAGGAGGAGACTAAAATGCAATCCCTGCTTAATGATGGAAAGAAACGAATGGACGGTGCCATCAGTGCACTGAAGAAAGAGTTCGACAAACTCCGCACCGGTCGTGCGACCACAGCGCTTGTCGATAATATCATAGTTGATTATTACGGAACGCCCACCCCGCTTAACCAGCTGGCTTCCGTTTCCGTCCCTGATCCCAAAACCATCACCATCCAACCTTGGGACAAGGGTGCGTTTGCTTCTACAGAAAAAGCAATCATGTCCTCCGACCTCGGCCTGACTCCGGTAAACGACGGCAAGATCATTCGCATTTCGATTCCCCCGCTCACAGAAGAGCGCCGCAAAGACCTTGTCAAAGTCGCGAAAAAGTACACCGAAGACTGCAAGATTGCCATTCGCAACGTTCGCCGTGACCTGAACGATTCTCTGAAGACCATGGAGAAAGACAAGGAAATCAGCGAAGACGAAAAGAAAAAAGGTGAAGCTGACGTTCAGAAGCTCACTGATGATTTCGTAAAACTCAGCGAATCCACCCTTGAAGCCAAGGAAAAAGAAATCCTTGAAATCTAAGGTTTTACTCTTGGAAAAATCCACTATTCCAGCTCATATCGCCATCATCATGGATGGCAATGGACGGTGGGCGAAACAGCGCGGGCTGCC
>MDTD01023751.1_pt1 | contig 73966 bp, 47 predicted proteins | sample 811221 | NCBI WGS metagenome assembly MDTD01 (sample SAMN05326646, study PRJNA326480) | marine metagenome | isolation source: seawater | place: Pacific Ocean: South West | collected 2011 | reverse complement strand
GAAGGAAGCGTACGTCAAGGCGCTCGGTCTCGGCATCGCGGGTCGACCGTTTCGAGAGTTCGACGTCGCGTGGGACGAAGCCGCGCCCGCGTCGGACGCGTGGACCGTGAACCTTCGAGACGACGCGCGAGACGACGCGGAGAGGTGGCGTCTGACGCTTCTCAGACCTCGCGCATCGCACCCGCACGTCATGTCGCTGTGCGTGCCCGCGACCGCGAGCGGTGACGCGCCTCGCGTGCGCGCGCGCTGGGCGTCGCTCCTCGACGACGACGCATCCGTCGTCGACGTCGACGATTCTTTCACCATCCTCGGCGCGTCTCGGCATCGCACCTAGTCGGTGCCGAACGCGCGCACCGTGTAATTATACCGCGACGACGACTCGATCGCACCGCGCGTTCGACTCGTTTACCGACGTCTCGAAAAGCGCGTTCGTCCCGACCGCCGACCAACCGTCCAACGCGCCACTACTCGCCGTGCCCATCGCCATGAACGCGTACGAGACGATGCGCGAGGCGAACATCGCGCGTAACAAGACGCACCTGCGCGAACTCGGCGTCGAAAGCGCCGCGCGCGCCGCCACCGCGCCTCCAAAACGTCGCAAGATGACGACGCCCGCTTCGACGTCACCTCCGTCCCGACGAACCTCTTCGCGCGCGCGCACCGCGCCCGTCGCGTACGGCCGCGACGCGCGCGATGCCTCGGTCGAGAACGCATCCGCACGCGTGTCTCGCGCGTACGAACCGACGACGCCGCCGGAATCGCGCGTGAAGAGCGCGAGAACGTTGCCAGAGGCGACGCTCCCGGACGGCGTGACGCGAGACGCGAAGAAGGGACACTTGGTGTTCGAGGATCGACCGGATTTCACCCCGAATCTCACCCCAGCGCAGGTGATTCGCGCGGGGACGTGGGGTGGGTGTTACTTTCACCCGCGAGGCGGGAAACAGGGCGTTCGAGGACCGTGCGATATCGACGCGAAGGAGTTTCCGCGCGAGTGGTTTGAAGGCGCGGCGCCGCGCGAGTATCGCAATCGAAGGTACGCGCGCGAGACGAACATGTACGGCGTCAAGGCTGGACAGACGCAACAGTATTGGGAGGAGAAGGGATGGATCGACGCGAGAGATCCGAGGGGTTGGTTCCAGTGGTATTGTAGATTTTATCTAGGACGGCGACTGAGGGATGGAGAAGACGACAGGCAGATTTCGCGGTGGAGGGGCGTGTGCGGCGAAAAAGGGCGATGGAAGCGCAATCTCATAAATAAAATCATAGATAGAAACGCGCGGTTCGATGATTCGATCGTGTCACCGGTCGTTCGTCAGACGCTGTTGCATTGGGCGTGCGAGGTGACGGCGGAGGATGTCGTGCGCGTCGCGAAGATGCGCGCATAGGAAGAGACTACAGTAGTTACATTAAATCCTTCATTCGTTACTGAACGCGCCGAGATCGGCCATTTCGTCTAAGAAGCTCAAATACTTGTCGTCGTGCGCTTTTCCCGACCCCGTGGCGGAGGACGCCTGCACGTTCGGCGCCGCGTTTATCGATCTGCCGGCGGCGACGCGCGGACGTTTGGCGCCCGGCGCCTCTTGTCGCTTGACGCGCACGCTCGCCGGGACGAGCGCTTTGAGCGCGGTGTTGTGCTCGGCCCTGATCGTGGGCGCGGCCGTGGGTGCGGCGCTCTTCGTGAACGTCGAGGGATCGGCGCGAGGTCGGGACGCGACCGCTCTGGGCGCGGCGAAGAATCCGGCGTCCCGTCTCTGCAGAGGCGGCGCGCGTCGCCGCGGTGGGGGAGGTCTTGGCATCGTTCCTATCGGTGCCCTGTGCACCACCGTCGTCGTCGTCTCCATCCTCGGTCGTTCGACGGTGGTGTTGTCTTTGTCACCATCGTCCGTGACGCTCGGTGGAGGCATCGGTGGCGGCGGGAGAGGCTCTTCGTCGTCGTCTTCGTCGTCCCTCGGCGGCGACAGAGGCGGCGGCGGGAGAGGCTCACCGTCATCGTCGTCATCCCCCACGTTCGTCTCCGGCGCGTCCACCGCCGCGTTCTCACCCTTCTCTGCCTCTGGAATCACGATTTCGAATCCCGGCGGCGGTCCCGGCGGCGGCGGCATCGCGTCGTCGTCGTCGTGGTCGCTCTCCTCGGTTCGCGCTTCGGCCTCGGCTCTCCCGCTCGGTCCCGCCGGCAGCGTCCGCACCCCCGCGTCCCCTCCTCCTGCCTCCGCGCCCACTCCAGCCTTCCATTTCTGTGGTTTCCCCGGCGGCGGTCGTCCCGTCGGGTTCAGCGTCGGGTGCCAATACACCGAATCCTCCGGCTTTCGCTCGCTCTCCGCCCCGACGGCGTACGCCGTGCACGCGAGCGTCCTCGGCCGAGCCCTCGGCGCGGGACGTCCCGCCGCTCGATCCGCCGCGTCGCTCGACGACTTCTGATCGATCTGTTTCGACAGCCATCGCAGACGCTCGTCGATCTTGTCCTCTCGAACGCGCGCGCCCGGCGGCGGCGCGCGCTTGGCGCGCTCCAATTTCTCGCGCTCCTCCTCGAGCTCACTCAAGTCTTTGCGCTGCGCGGCGCTCGCGCGAGCCTCGGCGCGACGCGCCTTGTTCTTGGCGAGTTCACGCTTGCGCTGTTGCTTGCGGTACTTGTCCATCGAGCGCGACGAGAACTGACGAGGGCGCGGGACGGAATTGATGAGCGATTCCCGCGGCGGCGGCGGCGCGGGACGCGCGCGTCGCGTCTCGGCGCGCGAGACTCGTTGGCGGCGCAAAATTGCAGAAATAATCAGAAATAATAAACATTAATCGATCGCGACCAACGGTATTAACGTGCCGGGCGATGCATACAATCAACGACAAGAAAACTGTCGAATCCCGGCGGGCGGAGCGTTCGGTCGCCGGTATTAGTTTGGAGTAACCTTGAACACGCCCGCGGACTCTAATACGGCGAGGTAGGCTCCCGCGATGCACAGCGAGATACACATCACGGGCCAACCGATTCTGAAGAAGGAGTTGAAGGTGATCGGGAAACCAGCCTCGGCGGAGATGCCGGCCATGACGATGTTGGCGCTGCTTCCGATGAGCGTGCCGATGCCGCCGAAATCCGCGCCGAAGGCTAGGGACCACGCGAGTGCCTCGATGGAGATACCCTCGACATTTTCGCTCATCTGCACGATGACCGGAAGCATAGTCGTCGTGAATGGAATGTTATCGACGAACGCGCTCGCGATGCCGGCGACGAGTTCGACGAGTAACATGGCACCCACTTGCCGCTGGCCGATCGGGAAAGACGCGATGAGCGCGGATAACTCGTCCGCGATGGCTCGCAAGAGGCCGAGTTTGGCGATGCCTTCGGTGAAGACGAAGAGACCGGCGAAGAATAACAGCGAGTCCCATTCAACTTTTTCGAGAGCGTATTCAAACTCATCGTGGTTACCCGTCAACAGGATGGCGATGGCGCCGAACACAGCCACGTACGCGGGCTCCATGTGCATCACGGGATGCATGAAGAACAGCAAAATGACGAATATCAAGATTCCGCCGCTTCGAATGAGCAAGTTCATGTCACGAATAGGATATTTACTGCGTAGTTCGTCGATGTCGACCGTGATCTTCTGGCCGAAGAGCGCTTCACCGTAGTACCACTTGACGAAGACGAAGATGGCGGGCATGGTGAGCAACACGCCCGGCGCGAGAACTCGCAAGAAATCCACGAATCCGATGTGTTCCTTGAGCGCGTTGCCGATGATGATGTTCGGTGGATCACCGATGAGCGTCGCACAACCGCCGATGTTCCCGAAGATGGACAGCGGAATGAGAAGCGGACGCGGATCGATGTTCAGCGCCTTGCAGAGCGACAGCGCCACCGGCGCGAGGAGAAGCATCGTGGTGACGTTATCTAAAAAGGCGCTCAGAATGGCGTCAAAGATCATCATCATGACGAAGAGTCGCCACATGGATCCGTTCGCAGCCTCGACGATGCGCACGGACAAGAACTCGAAGACGCCGGTGCGGCTGAGTAAGGACACGATGATCATCATACCGAACAACAGCGCGAGAGTGCCGTGGTCCATCCAGGTCAGAATCGTCGCTATCGAGGGTAGTCTGTGCTGAAGCGACAGAATAAAGAGAACAGCCGCCGCTCCGATGAACGCAACGAGCGTGCGATGGATGACTTCCGTGATGATCAAACCGAAGACACAGATGAGAAGCACCGCGCCGAGCCAAATGCCGGCGACGCCGACCAAGCCCGTGTCCACCGCTGTGACGGAGATGGCGACCGGATTCGGGCAATCAGTCCTGAATTCGATCCAGGTAGATCCATGCGCGTCCGTGTAATCGTCAAGAACGTACGTGTTGAAACTGGACGTGAGGTGCTTACTGACGCCTTCGCCTCCACCGCCGAGAAGAGACCGGCGATGCGACGCGCCACTCCAATGCGGCGTGGTGACGTTCTTCTTGCTCGTCGCCAGCGGATGTCTGAGGCCGGTAGCCTCTTTTTGATAGATTTCGTACGCGACGTAGTAGTCGCTCGTGCTGTACGTGCACGGGCCAACCAACAGACTGACCTCGAGTTGTCCCTTGCTCGCGTGATCGAGCTTGATAGCGCCACGGTGCTGTGAATCGGCCCCGGTGTGGTGCTCGTGCTCTTCGTATTGATGAACGAGGAAAGGAATCATGAGCAAAATCATAAACGTTAGTCCAGCGACCAACATTTTCGCTCCCAAGATGGTGTACTCGCGTTTCCTCTTAATCGGCTTGTCTGACTTGTGTGTCGGCATGGGACACGCATCCTTGGGGCCATCTTCCACGTGGAACGCCGCGCGCAAGAGATCCATCTTTCTCGCCGCCTTCTTCGCGCCTTTCCTGCGCTGTCGAAGACCTTCGTACGAGACGATGTCGTGATAGTTTTCCTTCATCGAGCGCAAGCGTTCGCGCATGCGTTCGGCGAGACCCGGCAACTCCTTCGCCTCGACGGCATCCGCGAGAAACATCAACGCATCAGTTTGCCTCTGAATCGCCTTGATCGCGCGTCTAGTCTTCTCCTCCTTACCCTCAAGCACGTTTTCATCCCCCGTGGCGTCGAATGACGTCCTCGGCTTTGGCTTCTTCTCCTTCGCCGCCTTTTTCAGCTCATCCATCTTCGACCGCGACTTCTTCAACTCCGCCGCGAGACTTTTCCCAGTCGTCGCGCTCAGCGTCGTCGACCCACCCGCCACATTCCCACCGTCTCTCCCTTCCACCCCCGGACTCCCCCTCACCGACGTCCCATCGCTCGTCCCTATCACCGCCGGCGGCGTCGGGTCGAACGACACCGACCCCACCGTCCGTCGTCCGCCGCCGTCCGCCGAGTGTCGTCCACCCCTTCCCTCCTCCATCGTCTCCAACATCGCTCTTCCCAGCGTCTCCGCCTCCGTTGTCCCAAGAGTGGTATCCGGCGAGCTCTCACACACGCGTTCACCTCCCAGCGCGTGCAGCGTGTGTCTCGACAGTTCCCTCCGCAGCGCGCGTCCCTGCGCCAGCGTCAGCGTGTGATGCAAACGCGCCTCATCGCTCGCGCCCGCGTCTTCGCTCGTCCGCGTCGCGTCCGTTCCATCACCCCGACCACCGTCACCGTCACCGCTTCGTCGCCTCGTCGAGCGCGGCGCGTCCTCGCTCGCGCGACCGCGCGGCATCGTCGCCGCCGCCGCCGCGCGACGGGCGCGTCACGCGCGAGGACGATGCGACGCCCCGCGCCGCGCCGCGACGGGCACCGCGCGCGACGGGCACCGCGATCGCGAGCGCGCGACGCGTTCGATCGAGTCGACGCGCGCCGACGCGCGAGGACGACGCGCGAGGTCGGCGTCGGCGTCCGTCGTCGGCGCGCGCGCGACCGCGTCGGGCGTCGTCGCGGGGCGGGAAGGGGGGTACACGCTCAGGTCATGACTCGTTGAGAATGCGATCGTGGGTACCGTGGGTCATGATGCGTGGAGAGAGTGGGTACACGCACGCACGGCCCATCCATCCATTCGTCGGTCCCATCGAATCAATCCGTCGGTGGTTCGGTCGTGCCGTCCCTCAGTCGTCGTCGTCGTCGTCGACCGAAAGCGCGTTCGCGTTCGCGTTCGCGCGCGCGCGCGCGTTCGAACGGTCGCGGCGTCGACCGGTCGTCGGCGTCGTCGATGGGGCGCACGAAGACGCGCGGGAAGACGAAGACGCTCACGCTCGGTGAATTCTTCGCCGAGACGCAGATTGGGCGGTCGAGCGGATTGCTGGGGGCGAGGTTGGCGCGCGCGAGCGATGGAGGCGAGGAGGATGAGGAGGACTCGGGTCTCGGACGGTTCGCGCAGGTGGAGGTGGTGATCGGGAACGAGTCCAAGGCGTCGAGCTCGGGACGCGAGGGCGAGTACGACGTGACGTGTTTCGCGAGGAGCGGCGGGCCGTGGGTGAAGAGCGCGACGTTCGTGTTCGGTGGTTCAGGGTTAGGGACGAAGAAGGTGGATGCCGCGCCGTTTGAGGTGCGGTACGAGTGCGAGACGAGCGTGGACGTGGAGGTGACGGTGCAGTTTGACCGCGCGCTGCAGTTGAGGCCGTTGCGGCAGATGCACGCGGTGGAACTGTCGAGCGAGGGGAAGGAGTTCAGTCGGCCGTTTAGCGTGGATGTGAACGCTAAGGCGCTCGCGCGTGTGTTGGCCAAGTCGAAGCGTGCGAGCGGTGGGAAAGAGGAGGCGCTCGATGGTAAGGAGGACGACGGGTCCGGGTCGGAGACGCCGTCGAGAAACGCGTCGAGGTCGTCGCTCATCGAGGAGGATCTTTCGCGAGGGGTCGACGCGTGGGGAATTGAAGACGTGAGCAATTGGTTGAAGAGTTCGGAGTTGGGCGAGCTCGTGGAGAAATTCGCCTCGGCTAAGGTGAACGGGTACGAACTTCTTCGATTGACGGAGTCGGATTTGCGTCAAAGTTTACACTTGGAGAAAAACTTGGAACGCATCCGAGTGATTCGCGCTATTAACATTTTGCGCGCGAGCGCGGGCGCGGCGGACGCTGAGAAAACGCCCGATGAAAAAAGCGTGGCGCCTCCTCTCACGAAACCGCTCGGCGCGCCTCGCGGGGGGCTCAGTCCGCTCGAAATCGAACTGGACGTCTCGTGGATCGAATTCATCTCGGAAAAGGCGCGCGCGAGCGTCCTGATCGGATGGTTCATGCACGTCCTGGACGAAGTAAAAGCGGCGGAATTCGACGAACCAGGACCGCAGCTGAGCGTGTACTGCGAGGCGACGTTACAAGCTTCGAGAAGTTGTGAGGACGCTCTGGAGGAGCGAGTGCTGGACATTTTAGAGTCGACGCCAGGATGGGATCCGAGACGGAAATTGTTTCCGAGCACATGTGATTTGGCGCAACTGAGCGATCAGTTGATGCAGCTGTATCTCGAAGTGAAGACGTTCGAGGAGTTTGCGGCCCTCAACATGGGTGACGATTACGAATACGACCGACCGCGATCGACGCCTCCGAAAATGCTTGGGGGCAACGATTCACCCGGAAGAATGCTGATGCGCGCGGGCAGTGAATCAACGCAAACGATGTTTTCTCCGGCAAGCGTGACTGGAGCTTCGCCTTCGCCGAGTCGATTGAACATCGGCGCGCAGTCGTTTTCGCCCACTCCGCTCTCCGGTTTGGCGACTTCGTCGTTGCCCGAGGACGAACCCGTCGAGGGCGATCGCGTCATGGAGTTGAACACGGCTTGGGAGATTGATTATAACGATATAGAATTCGAAGGGGGTGTGCCCTCGTCGCAGAACAGAATCGGACACGGCGGGTTCGGCGAAGTATTCCTTGGCCGGTACCACGGCTCGCTGGTGGCGGTGAAGAAGCTCTTCAACCAGGACATGATGGGCAAAGGCTTGAGCGATTTCCGTCGCGAAGTGCAGATGCTGTCCAGACTTCGTCATCCATCCATCGTGCTTTGGCTCGGAGCCTGCACGCAGGCGCCCAATCTGACGATTGTTCTCGAGTACATGGACAAGGGCTCGTTGCATCAATTCATTCATCGCACGACGACTCCGTATTCGTTACTCACACTCACCCGTTGGGCGATGACGATCGCGCAGGGCATGGTGTATTTGCACTCTGCAAAGCCGTTCCCCATCGTACACTGCGATCTCAACACCAACAACGTCCTCGTCAACCGAGACGGAAACGTCAAAATCACCGACTTTGGTCTCTCCAAAGTCAAACATAGTTCTCGCATGTCGCGACAAACGGGCATGACGGGCACCGTCAACTACGCCTCCCCCGAAGTCATCCGAGGAAGCAAGTTCAGCGAAGCGTCCGATGTGTTCGCATACGGCGTCATTCTCTGGGAACTTCTCACGCGCCGCATTCCTTGGGAGGACTTGAACGAGTATCAAATCGTCTTTCAAATGACGTCGCAGCTCGAATCACCGCTCGCGGCGACGGCGAAAGCGCTCGAGATCCCAGACTCAGCGCCCGAGGGGTACCGTAAAATCATCCACGGCACGTGGGCGACCCACCCCGAGCGTCGAAGCACATTCAAAGACGTGTTGGTGGACATTCGAGATATATACCGCGAGCAAGTCGAAAAAGAAAAGGCGCTGCGCGCCGCTCGACGCGGAAGCACCTCGAGTCTCAGCGCCGTCCCGGCCGGGGATGCGGGCGCGTAAATAACGACCGCGCACAGCAAGAGTCTGCGCGCCGAGCGCGCTGGACGAAAACCTAGCAATTAGCTCAATAGATGATGTAAAACGTCGTGCGCGCGACTGTAAAGCGTCACTCCTCGCCGACTCGATTCCCATCCATGGCTCGCGACGACGAACGCGACGAACGCGACGACGATCGTCGTCGATACGGCCGAGAGCGATCGCGAGAGCGCCGTCGTCGAAGCCGTCGCGCCGCCTCATCCTCGTCCTCGTCCTCGTCCTCGTCGTCTTCGGGTGACACGCGTCGCCATCGTCGAAGACGGCGCGACCGAGAGGGACGCGAGGACGCGCACGAGGACGCGCACGAGGACGACGACGGCGCGGCGAACGAGGAAGACCAAGTGCATCGATTTAAGCGATTTCTCAGGCACAGATCGAAACGTTTAGAGGCGATTCGGCGCGAGGCGGAGCGCGCGGAGCGAGAGGCGTTGGACGCGGGTGAGGCGCTCATAGGTCCGCCGCCGCCGCCCGCGGCGATCGGGCCGGACGACGCCGTCGATCACGGCTCTCACCTGTTAGCGGGCGAGGGCGCGGCGATGGGGGCGTTCGTGCGAGATGGGCAACGGATTCCTCGCCGCGGGGAAATTGGGCTCAAGACGGAACAAATCGAACGCTTCGAGCAACTCGGTTACGTCATGTCTGGGAACCGGCACGCGCGAATGAATGCGGTTCGCATGCGTAAGGAGGCACAGGTGTACAGCGCGGAGGAGAAAGCGGCGCTGGCGGCGCTCAACAAGGAGGAGCGGTTGGCGAAAGAGCAGCGCGTGCTCGACGACATGAGAGCCTTGGTGGCGCAGCAGCTAGAAACGAATCAAAAGTCTTAGAAACAATGTTTGCAATAAGTTACAGTCTACTCTAGTCGGAAGGAAGAATGTTGATTTACTCGCCCCAAGTCATGGTTTCGCTCGGTTTGTCGTTCTCGTCGTCATCGTACTTGGCGAGATGGTCGTGAAAGTTTTTTAGCGAGGTGATGATACGCTCCGAAAGCGCGTTTCCAAGCGACGCCGATTTCCTCTTCTCCTCACCATCGCCCGGCTTTTGCACGTAGAATTTCAGCGATTTAGAAGCCTTTGATGATTTTTTGGACGTCGGAGAGTCATCGTCTGACTTCGACTTCGATTTTCGCCCGGATGACTTTTTGGACGTGGGATAGTCATCATCTGACTTCGACTTCGATTTTCGCCCGGATGACTTTTTGGACGTCGGAGAGTCATCGTCTGACTTCGACTTCGATTTTCGCCCGGATGATTTTTCGGACGTGGGATAGTCATCATCTGACTTCGATTTCGATTTTCGCCCGGATGATTTTTCGGACGTGGGATAATCATCGTCGGACTTTGACTTCGATGCGTGCGCCCGAGTCTTCCCGTGCGGTTCCTCCTCGTCCTCGTCCTCGTCGTCTTCCTCCTCATCCTCGTAGTCATCGCTATGTTTCTTGGTGGGTTTCGCCCCTTTTGAAACCTTTTGAGAAGACTCGCGGCGGTCTTCGACTAGAACGGGCACGATTTCGCCGTTGCGCGGAACGAAACCGAGGGTATCGGGATACAGTTCCATGAGCGCGGCTATGATCCAATCGGAGTGCGTGACGAGCACGACGACGTTCTCATCGTACGTGTCGAAGATGTTGGCCAAAACAACCTTGACGCGACTCATCATGCCGAGCATCGTCTCCTCCTCGACGTCGCCCAAATCAAAGTCTGATTCATGCGTGAGGGTGAGACCCTTGCAATGACCGTACGAGAGAGGCCCCACTCTATCCACTCGACAATCCTTGTGTCGCTTTTCGTTCGACTTCACGCCGATGTCAAACAACTCGTCCCCGTAGAGCTGGTTCAAACCTTTTTTGAATTTGCAGTGCGGCACGTGCGTGTGCGCGATCGCCTTCGACGCCGGCGTCGTGTCGTCATCCACGCTCACAGGACGACGAATCTCGAACGGCGTGTTCAGCTCCAGGCGCTCTCGGAGATAATCCGTCACTACGATTGGCGGCTCCAATTTGCTCGCACCGTTCGTGGCGATGAGCGCCGTCTCCATGGTACGCGACAACGGCGACGCCAGGACGGGAACCGAACCCTCTTTCGCCCCAATCTCGCTGAGCACACCATCCTCTCCGAGTAGCGACGCGCGAGCGGCGATGATCTGGTCCACGCCAACCTCCGTGAGCGACGGGTCGAGCAAATCACCGTCCGCGTGCCACGAACACGGCAACGTCTTCAACTCCTTATCGATAGTCTCTCCCCACACGTTGTGCAACGCCTCGCCGTGCCTCAACATGAAGATGAGCTTTGTCTTTTCGCTCGATTTCAAGCGCCGACGAATGCCTTTCCATGCCTCGGCGCTCGCCGCGCCGTGTCGAGGCGAATCTTGAATCGCGTTTTCGCCTCCCGAGCGCTTCTTGTCCCGCGAGCTCTCGCCCGGGGTCTTCCCGCTCGAGAACGATGTGAACCACTTTTCGTATCGGAAATACCCCTTCACCGCGGCGAACGGAGCCGCATCGTCCTCCCCGCCCATCCCGAGCGACGAATCTTCATCGTCGTCGTCCCTCGAACGACCGCTCCGGTGTCCCGCGCGGGTCGACGATCGCATCGACCCGAGTCTCGCGCCGAGCGGCGCCGCCGCCACTCTTCGCGCGTCAATGTCCGACGACATCATCAACTGCGTCTCGTTCGCGCCCGCGCGGCTCGCGTAACACGCGCACGCGCCGGCGACGACGACGAGCGCGCTCGCGAACACCCTTCGCGCGGACGACGACGATGACGACGACGACGACGCCTCAGCGTCGGCGATGGACTCGCAACCGCGCTCGACGTCCATCGCACCGTTTGATGTCGCGATCGCGTCGCGCAGCGCGCGCGTTTCATCGCGCGGGCGCATGCTCGCGGACGCAATGTGACGATGATGGATGGCTGGGCGAATGCTGTTGGGCGTTGGCGGCGGCGCCGTACGCGTCGAAACGGAGGATTGGACGACGCGTTGAAAGCGCGCGAGCGCGAATCGACGGATGTACTAGTGCGCTAAGATAACGTTACACGCGCGCGCGCGCGCCGAGACGCGGCGGAGCGTCCATCGGTCGCGCGAGCGTCGGATTCGTCGTCGCGCGGTGCGGGTTCCCACCAGCCGAGCAGCGCTTCGTACGTGAAGAACGTCAAACTGGACATCGGTAGCATCTTCAGCGTCGTCGCGCCGAGCCCGTTGTAAAACCCGCGCGCGCCGGATGTTTTGACGAGCGTTCGTATCGTTTGTCCCAACGTCCCGCCCCCGGTGACCTGACGACGACTGACGACGTCGAGCGGAAACGCCACCGCTTGCCCGGCGGCGGCGCTCGCCATGCCGATGAATAAGCTCGGCACCGGACCCGCGCGCTCACCCGGTGGAAGCATCTTCTCCATGTACCACGTACGCATCAAATCGTACGTGCCGAACGTGATCGCCGCCTCGGGGACGACCGCCAACGCCGCGGGCACGACGCCTCGATACAGTCCTCGCGCGCCCTCTCTCCGCAATATCCCTCCTATTCCCTTCCGCAGACCACCCGCGGCCCCGTCCGAAGTCGCCTGCCGAACCAGCAGAGAATCCAACGGGTACAACAGCGCCAACGACGTCAACCCCGCGCACGCGCCCGACACCAACGCGTCCGTCGTCGCGTCCGCCGCCGCCGCCCGACGCGCTCTCTCGCGCGCCAACCTCTCCTTCACCGCGTGAAACACGAAGAAGCACACCCCTTTGGCCGGCGCGTGGCGCGCCACCGACGCCTTGGTCCCCCTGAAGAGCACTGAAGAGCCCTCATCCCGCGCGATCGCTCGCAGCGTCGACGCTTTCGACGACCCAGTCATCCGTCGCAATCGCACCACCTCGAGCGGGTTCGTCACCGCGCGCGACACCGCACCGCTCGCGCATCCGGCGACGAATCTCGCGAGCGACATCACCGGCGGTCCGTCCGCGCGCGCGTTCGCGACGGTATCGCCACCGCGCGAGGCGCCGACGCGCGCCATCGGCGCCCGGTCCGAATGTGACGCCTCGGGGACACATCGCGACGCGCGCGGCGTCCACCCCCGAGGCGACGAACGCTCGACATGGCGCTCGCCCTCGCCGCGTCGTGCGTCCTCTTCGGCGCCGCGCTTCGTCACCTCGAGTACGTCACCGACGGCGACGGTCGTTCGCTGTGTCGAATCATCTTTTGCACCACGCTCCCGGCGGTGATGGCGCGCACGTTCGCGACGGCGCGCATGGACGCGAGCGCGAGAGCGGTGGCGTGCGCGGGGATGGTGTTCGGCGCGGCGTGCGTGTTGACGTCGCTCACGACGACGCGCGCCATGCGTCGAGGTCGTTCGATGGATGAGATCACCGAGGATGAATTGGTGAAAATGTCGAGACGAAGTCGAGAGGCGTTGGTGACGGGGGCGACGGTGGGGTTGAACTTGGGAAATTTCGCGTACCCGCTCGCGGAGATTTTGTTCGGGCGGTTGGCGCTGGAATTGACGGTGGTGTTCGACGCGACGAATCAGATATTTTTGCTCGTCGTCGCGCACGTCGTCTACACGGTGCACACGGCGAAGATCGATCCGAGCTCGCGCGCGGAGGGAGACGCGTCCATCTGGGGATCGGTGAAACAGTCGTTGGTGAGACAATCGAGAAATCCTTGCCTCTTGGCGTGCGCGGGCGCGGTGGCGTACAGAGCGATGTACGGCGCGGGGGGGTTTCCGCCGATGGTGGACGCGTTTTTAAAATTTTTGGCAGACGCGAACAAGCCGTTGGCGCTATTGGCGCTCGGGATTTTGTTTCAACCGAACATGGCCAAGGAAGATTTGCGGGAGTTGGCGTGCGCGTTAGCGAGACGGTACGGCGCGGCGATGCTCTGCGCGAGCGCGGTGTTGGCCACCATGGGATCGACGCTCGGTACGGTGGGCGCGGCGGTGGTGGTATTATCCATGCTCTCGCCGTTGCCTCTGCTCACGGTGACGTACGCGATGGAATTTGCGCTGAACGTGCCCTTCGCCGCGACGCTCGTGAATTACTCGAACGTCGTGTCCGCCTTCATCATTTTCTTGCTCTCAAAGGTGTTGTTTGAGAATCCGGTCGCGCTCGCGCCGAGACTCGCGGTGTGTGGAGTGTTAGTGTTCGGTGCGGGCGCGCTCATTCGCGGCGCCGAACCCGACGAATCGACGGGGACGGCGAGAAGCGTCGTCGTCTCGGCGCTCGGTGACGCGCGCCCGCGCGCGAAAAATACCTGGCCGACAACGGCGGCGCCGCCGACGCGCGCGCGTCACCGCGTGTCGACGCTACGCGCGAACGCAGTCCTGGAATCCGTTCGCGTCGTGTCTCGCGCGGCGATGGGGCACTCCGGCCGCGTTGCGTCTCGCGCGGCGATGGGGCATCGTCACTCGCGCGGACCCGTCGAATCGTCGGCGGCGAGACGCGCGCGTTTCGGCGCAAATGTGCCGGCGCAAATGTGTCGGTGAGTGAGACTAATGAAATATTCTGATTGAAACAATGTAGTTCGGATTTGGTAGTTACTAGAGTCGTAGTAGTTTATGTTTGTGTTGTCACGTCGCCATCGCGTCGTCGTCGCTCTCGTCTTCGCCCTCCTTGACGTCGAGCGTAAATTCGTACTCTTGATCGCATCCGAGGTAAGAATCCGCCATGAAGTACAGGGTCAAATCCGCCGCGCCCACTCGTTCCGGCGCGGCGAACTCGAGTTTCACCTTTTGCTTCTTCCCGAGCGACACGCGCTTGATGGCGTGTAACGTGCCCTTCTTGGCGTCGCCGACGACGAGCCACCATCCCTCCTCCTTTTTCGCCGGGTACCGAGGCGCAAAGACGGGACCGACGTCACCCTCGTGTTCGCGCTCTAAATTCACGATTATCTCCACCGCATCGCCCGCGGTGACGTCCTCGGGATCGACGATGTCGAACGCGACCTCGACGCTCGGATACCTATTCGCCGCCTCGGCGACGTCCTCGAGTTGCCCGTCGGAAAGTTCGAGCAATTCTCGCCTCGCGTCGTCCTCCATGTCGATCAAATCGTACACTCCCTCGACGCCCGCGGCGACGCATCGCTCTCCGATCTCTCGCGTGACGTGCGGTAACTGCATCACCGCCGGGTCTTTGTCCCACATGCCCTGCACGAGCATCTGTGAGAGCTCCATCGCCGCGAGTGCGGGTCCGAGCCATCCGTTGGAGGCGATGACGTCAACCATGGCTTGCAAGAGACGCGTCGCGTCTGGAAGAATTTTCTGTAAATCTTGCGTGAAATCGCCGTGCATGGCTTGTCGACCGAAGTGTGCCTGTAAGAGCGCCGCCACCTTGACGTGTGGATCGGTCGTTTTGTTGCTCGAGAGCGTGATCGGGGCGTGATTGAGGATGCGTCGAAGCGTCTCCGCCTCGCCGGGACGCACGGCGAAGGTTTCGAATTCCGTCGCTCCGGCGACGATTTCGAGTAAACCCTTGAGCTTGGTCTTGGCGGTGAGCGACGCGGCGAATAATTCAATCGTCGTGTACGTGATGTAATAGTAGGCGGAGATCATGCCGAGATTGAGCGGCGCGCAGTCCATCTCGTCCTCGACGCTGATGCACTTGCTCGCCTCCAAGTCGCCGAGCGTCGTCTCGACGAGTTCGGAGAGCGCGTCAGAGAGATGGCGATGAGACACGCCCGTGAGGTTGTAATAGTTGGGATTTTGCGTGAGGCGTCGGTAGTAGAAGCTCCACGTGATGTAATCCACGGCGTCTTGCTTGGTCTCAATGGTGCGCGTGACGATTTCCGCCACCATCGGGTCGTGCAAAAAGTGATCGAGATGCGATTCGACCGGGAACGGTTCAAAGAGAAACTTTTTATAGTACTCTTTTCTCGGCGCGTGGCACAAGAGCAGGCACACGCCGGCATCATCGATGCCCGGACGCGACGCGCGACCCATCATCTGTAAGAGATCGGTGACGGGGTAATCCGCCGCGCCCGCGCCGCCGGCGTCGTAGTACTGCGTCCCCGCGATGACGACGAGTTTACACGGCGCGGTGAGTCCCCACGCCAGTGGTGCGGTGGCGACGAGCACGGACGCCGCGCCGATGGCGAATACCTTTTCAATCACCTTGCGCTCGTCCTCGCGCATCGCCTCGTGTACGAGAGCGACGCCGTGCGCCAACGCGTGTCGCGCGGAGTGGTCAGAGATTTGCGCCAGGTACGGTGCCAAATCGCTCTCCTCGACTTGCACAAACTTGTCCGGTTCTCCCTCCGCCGCGGCAAAGGCGATGATATCGAGCGACGCCAATTTGGCGTGTTTTCGAGTGGGAACAAACACGATGGTGGGCTCCGATCGCCGACAGTGATTGGCGATGGCGCCGTACGTCGGTCGCGCCATGGCTTGCATGCGCGCCTCGAAATTGATGATGTCGACGCCTTGAAAGTGAATCTCCAGCGGTACCGGTCGAACGCCCGGGGCAAAGTTGAACAAACCGTGCGATGATGCGCCGATCCATTCCCCCAAATCCCGCGCGTTCGCCAGCGACGTGCACAGACCGAGCACGCGCACGGGCTTGGCGAGTTGACTCGACATGTACCGCGTGCGAGAGACGACGACTTCAATCGTCGGACCCATCGAACCGCCGATTAATTGCAACTCATCCGCGATGAAGAGCGACACCGTCTGGACGTTCTTGCGCTGTTTCCATCGGCGACTGATGACGTCCCATTGTTGCGGAGTGGTGATGATGATTCGACCCTTTTCGATCCTTTTTAAATCCGTCGTCGTCTCGCCCGCGAGCTTGACGACGGAGACGCCCAAGTCGCCGAATCGCGCGTTCCAATCGTCGTACCGTTCATCCGCGAGCGTCGCCGTGGGCGCCATGTACACGCACCGACCCGGATTTTCGGCGGATAACGCGCGCATGATGGCGAATTCGGCGCACACTGTCTTCCCGCTGCCCGTGGGGGCGCCGACGAGCGCGTTGTCGTCGGTGTTGTACAAGCACTGAAACGTTTGCGTCTGAATCGGATTGAAGTGCGTGAAACGACCGGCGTACAGCGCGTCGAAACCGTCCTGCTTGAGCGCGCTCACGGGTAAGGGTTGTAAATCCAACAATTCCGTCGGCGGTGGATTCTTCTCCGGAAGCATCAAGTGTTTAAACGACACGGGAATCACCGTGTCGCTTCCCAACCACGCGTCGCTCACGACGCGAATGAAATATTGCGGCGGGAGCGGATCCGTCAAAGGCACGGTGAACGACACCCCGTGCTCTTCCTCGGCGTTGTGCGCCTTGAGAAGGAAGAATTCGTGGTGAAGAATGTTCTCCCCGTCGTTATCCTCGACGATAATCCAGAAACCTTGCACGAAGCCGTGCACCGACGCGTCCCACACGAATTCTGGCGTGATGCTCAAATCCACCTTGAGCACGCTTCGAGTGATCGGTTGAACGTGCGCGGAGAGCTCTAATCTCGGCACTTGATGAATGAATCTGTGTAACGCCTTACTGAACTTGGGCGCGCGCATGAGCTCGCCGATCTCTTGACTGCTCAGGTCAAAGTAACGATCCCAACTCAAATCTTTGCGTTCAATCTTTTGCAAGACGTCGACGGGAATGGCGGAGAATTGTCGCAACGGCGTCTGCGACGCCCAGGTTCGTCGCGCGCACATCTTACACAACGCCAACGATTTCTCGGCGAGTTGCGACCATCCCTTCTTGAGCACAATTTCAAATATACAGCGCAAGATGCGTCCCGCGCTTTGCGTGACGTACACCATGTCCGACATCAACGCGAAACCCTCCAGACGCATGTTGCTAATGTACGCCTGGAGAAGAATGTTAATCTTCGCCGTCGGTTCCTCGATTGACTCCTTCACAGGGATGGGCACTCGTTCGGCTAACTTGGACAGCTCCATCTTTTCCTCCTGACGCACGCTAATGTACTTGAACTCTTCGGCTAACGAAAACAATCGACAGAGTTCGATATCGCCCTTCGTCGGCTTCAAGTGTTGGTTGAACGCCATGAGCGTACCGTGTGAGACGTAGTACGTCGATGCTATGCGACCTAAATCGGTGCCTTGTAAAGCACCGCTTCTTCTATCGTAACGAATCAATCCACTTTTATCCAACTGCGCCGCCGCGGTATGAATCAAGTCGGCGCGGCGTTGCTCGAGCACCGGATCGTCCTCCACGGCGTCGATGGAGACGCCGTACAGCGTCGGATTGCGCAACATTCGAACAAATAGATACGTGTATCCCAACCAAATCACCGCGTCGCGCACGTTTTGCACCGTACCCAGGATGATCTCCGCGTTCAGAGCGTCGGCGAGTTGCTTGACGAATTGCGATTCAATCGGCAACTGTTGGTTCAACAACGAGAGGTAGTACTGAAGCTCCGAGTGTTGCGTGATGATGATGCCCTCGCCGAAGGTGTCGAACTGCGGACGACCGGCGCGACCCATCATCTGCATGACGTCTTGGAAACTGAGTTCATCCCATCCTCCCTTTTCTGGGTTGTAAACCTGCGTGCCCTTGATGATGACGGTGTGCGCTGGAAGGTTGACGCCCCACGCCAACGTCGCCGTGGACACGAGAACTTGCACGTGCCCGTCACTGAAGAGCTCCTCGACGAGGGTACGGTCGGAACGAGTCATACCGGCGTGGTGAATGGCGAATCCATACGGCAACATGTCTCTGAGCTCGGAGCTCTTCACCGTCTCGGCTTCGGTGAGCAAAATCTCGCGGCTCGCCGAATCGTCGCGCATCAACTTGCCCAGCGTTTCATTCTCCATGGCTAAATCTCGGAGCGCCTTCGCCGTCTTCGCAGTGTCCTTGCGACTGTGTACAAACACGAGCACCTGACTCTTTCCGGCGCTCTCCATCACTTTTTCGTAACAAATTTCATTCATGAGTTGCATGCGTTGCAACGGCTTCTTCACCGTGACGCCGATATACTGTTGTTGCAGTGGACACGGACGGAACGAGTTATCAAACACGTGCAATCCTTTCTCAGGATTCACGCGCATGAACGTCGCGACGTCCTCGTAGTTCGGTAACGTCGCAGACAGACCGACCAAACGCACCATCTCCTGCGTCGATTCAACTTGACGCACGGTTCTCGCGATGAGCGATTCGAGCACCGGACCTCGATCGTCGTGCAACAGGTGCACCTCATCGATAATGATGAGCTTGACGAGCTGCGTGTACACGCGATCACCGGATTTACGCGTGATGATGTCCCACTTTTCCGGCGTGGTGACGATGATTTGCGTCGCCTCAATCTCAGCCTTGCTCAGCGACACGTCCCCGGTTAATTCACGCACATTGATGCCGAACGACTTGAGGCGATTGCTCAAGTTTCCGACGATCTCTGAGACGAGCGCCTTCATCGGCGCGACGTACACGATCTTGAACGCAGACGTATCGATGGTTCCGTCGCGCTGGCGGTGCAGACCGACCTCGTGAAGAATCGTGAGCATGGCGCAGTTGGTTTTACCGGCGCCCGTCGGAGCGCACAAGAGCATATTCTCCGGCGACAACAGGGCGCACTCGTACACGCGACTCTGAATGCGGTTCAGCGTCTTCATGCCCGCGAACGCGGGTTGCGCCCACTCCGGCATCTCCTCGATCGCACGAAGCTGCTCGTCATCGTTGAACGGTTGAGGCTTCAGCGCGGGAATGTGCACCTCCTCGTACCCTTTCTTCGCGCTTCGGAACGAACCGGACGGAAGCTCACATCGCTTGTTGCTCATGAAGTGCGAACCCTGCGCGAACGCCAAGGCATCGAGTTCGAGCATCTGACGACCGGCGGCGGCCGCGCCGCCATCACGCGCGCGCATCTCGGCCACTTCACTTCGCAGTTTACGCGCCTCTTCCCGAATTTTTTGCTCAGTCGCCGTTTGACGATCGCGAGCCGACGTGTGCGTCGCGCGCATCTGCGCCAAGATCTGCGCCGTCTCCGGAACGGCTTTCATTTGTTCCTCGATGTCCGCCGTCTCGACGTCGCTCGCCGATCGCGCCAACTTGGTGCACCAATACACCGTGAGTCTATTCTTCAGCAAAACTTTGATCAAATCAAACTTGTCGTAGTCGAGCATCCCCACGAGCGCGTTCTCGCACTCGCGATCGTCCTCTGTCGCCAAGACTTGGTAAACCTCCTCAGAGAGCTTCAAACTCTCAGCGGCGTCGGAATCCGTGAACCCGAACGCCTTGGAGATGGTGCGTTGCAACCAGTGCGCGTCGATGTCGGACGGGTTCAAGCCGTGCTCGACGTTGGGTCTGTACTCGTCGTCACCCATCATACCGCCGACCGCGCCCGCGTCTTCGACGTCTTCACCGTCATCATCTTCGTCCACATCGGAGGCGTCCAATACCTCGTCGACTTCGGAATCTTCCTCCTCTTCCTCTTCGAACTCGACGGCGACGCCGATGTCGTCGTCCAACTCCTCGCCCTCTCCATCGACGCCTTCACCGGTGATTGAAAAGTCAGTGATGAGTTTACCGATGGCGGTGATCTGCGCGAAACGTTCGGGTGTCACCTCACCCATGAGCGCCTCGACGTTCTTCTGTTTCTCGCGCTCCGTCTTCCCCTCTTCCTTGAGCGCCGCCAAAACCTCGTCGGCGGCGCCTCGCATGACGTCTTGCGGCTGATCCCCGAACACGCTCTGCAACACGCTCAACAATCCCTCGTACGCAGCTCTCGTCTCTCTCGTCTTCGGTTTATACAATCCAAAGTCCTGTCCTCCCAACACGCTCTCTCCACCGCCCCCTCGTCCGCCCCCTCTCTTTTTCGCCGCGCCGTCCTCCTCGCCCTCTCCCCGCGCCCGCTTCTCCGCCCGTCGCTTCTCCGCGCGCCGTTTCTTCTCCTCGAAATCATCCCCACCGCTCCCACGCGCGCGATCTCCAAACTGACTCGCGTCGATCTTCCCGTGTAACGATTCCGGCGCGCCCGTGGGTTCGCCTCGCGCGCGTCCCCGTCGATCGCTCTCGAGCACGAGAGACGCGTTCTGCGCGCGCGACGCGACGTTACGCGCGTCGTCAGTCTCCCGGTCGCGTCTCGCGTCTCCCCTCGCGCGTCACTCACGAGACGCGCGCGATGCCATCTTTCCCGCGCGTTTCCACGCGCGCCTCGCGTCGACGCCGTCGCCACCGTCCCCGCGCCGTCGATCGCCGCCGGGCGCGCCATTCGTCTCTCCGCGCATTCGCGGCGTCGGGTCGGCGTCGTCATCGCGTCGCGTCGCGCGCGGGGCGCATCGAGCGACGCACCGCTTTGTATTCGTACTGTCTGTACCGCGCCGCGGCCTCGGCGCCGCCGTCGCGCGGTCCGGGCGCCATGACGACGAGTGTCGGCGTGTGGAGACGAGAGGGACAAACCTGCGTCCTCTGATGGACTCTTTGGCGAGTCCTGACTCGTCGTTTTCACCGTCACGCCACACGGCGAGGACGCGCGCCACGGCCGCGGGCGCGGGTCAGTGCGCGACGGCGTCGTCGTCGTCCGACGGCGCGCGTCCACGCGCGCGCGGGATCGAGCCGCGCGCGCGTCGTCGGGGAGAGACGGTGCGTCGCGAGCGGCGCGCGCGTGGTGCGTCGACGCGGGCGCTGCGCTCGAAATGGGCGCGCTTCGTGAGGGCGAGGCGGCGGCGCGTCGCGCGCGCGCGCGCGCGCGCGCGTACGAGGGGGTGGGGACTTTTGAGTCGTTTGAATCGGATCGTCGACCGGGGGCGTTCGAGGCTCGCGTGCGGGCGAGCGCGGCGTACGCGCGCGCGGGGTCGGCGACGCGTCTGCTGTGCGACGCCGCGGGGACGTCTCGGTCGGTGACGCGAGTGAAGAATCCGAGCGTAAGGGATTTGGAGGCGTTGCGAGATGAAGCGGCGCGCGCGGGGGCGATGGAGACGTTGCGCGCGGACGTGCGGCGAGGGTGGGCGAAGGAGAGCACGTGTCGAGGCGCGTTGGCGACCAAGGCGGAGCGGTACGAAGACGCCGAGCGGTGTTTCGCGCAGGCGATCGAGCTCGATCCGACGAGCGTGCGCGCGTACGTCGCCAGAGGGGCGTGTCGAGCGAATCAGCGGAGGTACGCGGAGGCGATGGCGGATTTTGATAAGGCGTTGAGCGTGGACGCCGACGACGCGATGGCGAAATCGTACAGAGCCGCGGTGGAGGATAAGATGCTTCGCGTCGCACGCGCGCGCGGGGCGAGCGGTGCGCGTGCGGTAGATGGTACCACACCGTCGAAGGAGGAGGACGTCGAGCGTCTTCGCGCGCGCGTGTTGAATCCGGCGCGGGGTCTCGACGCGCTCGCGCGGAGAGGCGCCGAGACGAAGAAGTACGAGTTGGAACTCGACGACGATGACGACGCGGACGCCGAGCGCAGGGATAGGAAGCACAAGAAGGAGAAGAGTCGTAAAAAGGATAGACGCGATCGCAAGGAGCGCAAGGATAGGAAACGGTCCCGTCGGGAGCGTTCGTCTCGCAGGAACGATTCGAACTCGTCTTCCAGTTAGTGAATAGAGATAATAGATCCTCCGCGAGCTAGTGCGGTGGTAGATGTGTTATAATGCATGCGTTGATTAGATAGCACACCCGTAAACTTGCGTCGCCCTCGCGCGCCCTCGCGCGACGTCACTTGACGATTTCGTAGAGGAAACAGTCCAGTTTCCATTTGCTCTGCGGCTGAGCGACGGCGGCGTATCCGCCGTCGAACGGTCGAAACACCCACTCCTCGGGAAACTGTTTGCTCATGATGATGACACGTGCGCCAGGTTTCATCTCTTGCGCCAACTTCATACCCGTCGCGTCGAGTAAACCCGGCGTGAAACACGTGGCGTGTATGTACACGACGTCCGCGGTGGACACGTCGAACGTCAATAAATTCCCTTCCTCGAGCGTCACCTCGCACCGACGCGCCGTCGCCAGATCTTTTTCGTCGCCGCCGTCGTCGTCTCCTCTACAACTACCACCCACCTCTTCCTCTAACGCGCGCTCGTACGCTCGCAAGCCCTCCGTCGCCTCGACGTGCAGTTCCCGTAACAACTCCCCCCCTCTCGCCCTCGAAACCCTCCCGCTCAGCGCCGCGGCGACCACCATCTTCCCCAACCCCGAGCCGAGATCGACGAACTCACCGCTTTCACCGTTCGGCGCGCACCGACGCAACAACGCGCGCGCGGCGTCAAACTCGAGCTCGCCGTAAAACCACTCGTCGCCGTTCGCGAGCGCGCGCGACTCCGCCGACTCCGCCACCGCCAACCCGTGATCGCGATCGCGTCCCTCGAACGCGCGCTCGAACACCCGTCTCGTCGCGCATCTCTCGTCCGTCGTCGCGTCCTCCGCCGACGCGCGCGCGCGAAGGTGGCGCGCGTCGTCTCGGTCTCGGTCTCGGTCTGGGCGCGCGAATCGACGCGCCGCCGCCGATCGCGCCGGCGTCCTCCTCGCGCTCGCGGTCGACGACGTCATCGACTGCACCGTCATCGCCGTCGTCATCGCCGAGTCGTCGCCGTCGTCGACGCCACGGCGCGCGCGTGAATGACGCCATTCGCCGACGCGCAGCCGAATCGAATGCCTCGCGACCGCCCGTCGCGCTCGCCGCGGCGCGCGGCGTCCACCTCGCGCGGTCGCGCGTCCGCCTCGCGGTCGCGCTCGCCCGCGCGCGGTCGCGCGTCCGCGCGCGGCGACGACGGCGACGACATCGCGCGCGCGGCCGCCGGCCGCCGGTCGACGCGCTCGCGATCGCGGTCGCGGTCTCGCAGCGTCGAGGACGGCGAGATACCCGACGCGCGCGCGGACGAAAAGACGGCCGATGTCGCCCCTTCGCGCGCGAAGGCCTCGACCGGCGCCCTCGCGCGTCCGCCGTCGACGAATCGAGCGACCAAGACGGGTGGAACCTACGTCCCGCCGTTTAAGCTCGCGCAGATGATGAGAGAGACGACGGATAAGACGAGCGCCGAGTACCAGCGCATGTCCTGGGACGCGCTGAAGAAGTCCATCAATGGGTTGGTGAACAAGGTGAACGCGTCGAACGTGCAACACGTCGTGCCGGAAATGTTTCGAGAGAATTTGATTCGGGGACGCGGGTTGTTCGCGAGGAGCGTGATGAAGTCACAGATGGCGTCCCCGCAGTTTAGCGGCGTGTTCGCGGCGCTGGTGGCGGTCGTGAACACGAAATTTCCGGAGATTGGTGAGTTGGTCATCAAGCGGTGCGTGTTGCAGTTTCGAAGGGCGTACAAGAGGAACGATAAACCGGTGTGCGTGGCGGCGACGAGGTTTTTGGCGGCTTTGATTAATCAACAGGTACGAGGGCAAAATCGATGCTGCGATGCGCGAACGAACGATGCGACGCGACGGCGAGACAAAGGATGAATTATGATTACGCAACACTCACTGATTCCCGTGAGGATTACAATCATAACGAGCTTTTTAACACTGATGTCACGCCGCGTCGGGCGCGCGGAGAGGTTAGGAGCGAACGTCACGACTCGACGACTGACGGTGCGCGTACATTTTTTCGTCTCGCAGCTCGTGCACGAATTGTTGGCTCTAGAATTGTTGACGGTGTTGTTGGGAACACCCACGGGAGATAGCGTAGAAGTGGCGATTGAATTCGTCAAAGAGTGCGGGTTCACGCTGCAAGAGCTCACGCCGCAGGGATTACACGGAATATTCGAGCGCTTCAGAGGTATCTTACACGAGGGTGAGATCGACAAGCGCGTGCAATTTATGATAGAAGGGTTGTTTGCGTTTAGAAAGAGTGGATTCGAGGGTAAGAAGGGCGTGCCCCCGGAGCTCGACTTGGTCGAGGAGGACGACCAAATCGTACACGAAATTGGTTTAGACGACGAGATGCAAGCACAGCCTGGATTAGACGTCTTCAAAGAGGATCCGGACTTTGAGGAGAACGAGCGAAAATACGCGGACATTCGGCGTGAAATTCTCGGAGACGATTCGAGCGACAGCGACAGCGATAGCGATGGAAGCTCGTCGTCGAGTTCGAGTTCGTCTTCAAGTTCGGAGGACGCCGCGACGACGGCGGCGCAAGGCGATCCCGGCAAGGTCGACATCACGGATCTCACCGAGACCAACCTCGTGAATCTTCGACGCACTATCTACCTCACCATCATGTCCTCGCTGGATTTTGAAGAGGCTGGTCACAAACTGATGAAGATGAACATTCCTCCGGGCGCCGAGGTTGAGTTGTGCACGATGCTCGTCGAGTGTTGCTCGCAAGAGCGCACTTTCCTCCGTTACTACGGTTTGCTCGCCGGCAGATTCTGTTTTATCAACAAAATCTACGCGCAGTTGTTCGACGAGGTCTTCATGAAGCAGTACAGCACCATTCACCGTTTGGAGACGAACAAACTTCGCAATGTGGCCAAGTTTTTCGCTCACCTGCTCGCCACCGACGCCATGTCGTGGACGTGTTTGGCGTACATTTCGCTCACCGAAGAGGCGACGACGTCGAGTTCGAGAATCTTCATCAAGATTCTCTTCCAAGAGCTCGCCGAGGCGCTCGGCTTGAAGCAGCTGAACGCGAAAATGCAAGATCCAGAGATGCGAGAGTACTTTCAAGGCGTCATGCCGAAGGACGAGCCTCGCAACACGAGATTTAGCATCAACTTTTTCACGTCCATCTCTCTTGGTGCGCTCACCGAGGACATGCGAGAGTGGTTGAAAACAGCGCCGAAGACGGTGCCCAAACGATCGCGATCGTCGAGCTCTTCGTCGAGCTCTTCGTCGTCGTCGTCGAGTTCGTCGAGTGGAAGTGGAAGTTCGTCCTCGTCGTCGAGCTCATCGAGTTCGTACTCCTCGTCCTCGTCCTCGTATAGCTCCTCATCATCCTCATCATCGCGCTCTCGTTCGAGAGACAGGCGCCATAAACGTTCCAGACGACGTTGATGTAGTTGAAAAAACGTCCCTTTGCGTGTTCAACGAGGTTGAACTCGCGCCAGCCAACCACCACACGAAACCGCGTCATTCGTCGCCGCGCGCGATGAAATTCGCGCTCGGCGACGCGCGACAACAGCGCGCGAAACGAACGACGAATCGACTCGCCGCGCACCTTGAACACGAGGCGCTCAAGGCGGCGAGGGACGCCGCCGAGGTTGAATCCGTCCTGAACACATTTCAGCGAGATTTTGGCGATGGCGACGACGACGACGACGAGGACGCGCGCGAGCGACGTCGCGTGACGTTCGTGCGCGGTGGCGACGGCGGTGCGTTGTCTCGAGCGGTCGATAGATCGAGCGGGACGACGCGGGCGCGCGGTGGGTCGGCGCGGGACGCGGGCGCGGAGCGAAAGCGAAAAGCGTTCGGAGGCGACGCCGACGTCCACGCGACGGACGAGCGAGCGGGAGGCGATGGGAAGAAGAAGGTGCGAGCGATCGATGCGATGTTGCAAGAGTTCGCGGCGAGGGCGCCGGAGGCGCGTCTGAGGGCGGTGAGCGGTGCGGCGGCGGCGACGAGCGAGTCGGCGGCGCGGCGAGCGTCGACGAGCGGACGTCGAAGCACGAACGTGAGAATCTCCAATCTTCCGAGCGATGTCGGGGAATTGGAGTTGGCGAAGTTGTTTGAGATGTACGGGCCCATCGCGAGCGTGAAAGTTTGGCGACCGCGCGACGGGGCGCACGAGACGTCGACGGTTGGGTACGTGTGCTTCATGTCGAGGACGAGCGCCGAGCGAGCGATGATGCAGCTTCACGACACGATGTGTTTCGGTAACGTGGTGACGGTGGAGATTTCGAAGCCATTGCGCGTGCCACAACACGCGCTGTGGCCTCGCGTCAGCGATGCGAGCGACGCGGCGGAACTTTTAGCTTGTTCGAACGCCGACGCCGTGCACGAAGATGAGCCCGTCGCGCCGGCTGCGACGGATGAGACATCAATCGAACCCGACGTCGTCGTGTGCGTGCCCGACGATGAAGAAGTGCGACGTCGCATCGACATCACCGCGGCGTACGTCGCCGAGGACGGTGAACCGTTCGAACGCGAACTCAAGCGTCGCGAATCATCCAACGAAGAGTTTCGGTTTTTGTTCGACGCCGCGTCGAAAGAGGGCACGTATTACACTTGGAGAGTTTTTTCCTTCGCTCAGGGCGACGGCGTATCGTCTTGGCGCGTCGAACCGTTCGTCATGGTGTACGACGGACCGAGATGGATTCCTCCGCCGTTACCGGAGACGCGTGCTCGCGACGACGTCGCCGTCGCGCCGCAGTCGTCCAAACGCGCCGTCAAGCTCTCGGCGGCGGACAGAGATGCGCTGGTGGAGATATTGCGCCACGTTACAGTCACGCGCGAGGACGTTCGAGACGCCATGGAATTCGCCATCGAGCGCGCCGAGTGCGCCGCCGATGTCGTCGACGTCGTTACCGCGTCCCTGCTCAACCTCGACACGCCCAAGGCTGCCAAATTAGCCCGCCTCTACGTCGTCTCCGATTTACTTCACAACTGCTCCGCCCCCGTGCGCGGCGTGCAGGCGTATCGAGGCCAATTCATACGCACGCTTCCACAGATCTTTGAGCACCTCGAGCGGTACGTCGCCGCCATGACGTCGGCGTCGTCTCGAGACGCGTTCGCGCGAGATGTCCTCGCCGTGCTCGCCGCGTGGGACGATTGGTGTCTCTTCGCCGACGATTTCGCTCGAGATTTAAAACGTTCCTTCCTCGGCGGCGCCACCGCCGCGTAGACCCTCGCGTAGTAGCTCGTAATAGCATCCAGACGCGCGCCGCGCGGTTCACGCCTCGGCGTCCCGACGTCGTTATCCACTGCCGCCCTCACACCGAGCCTCCCGATGCTCACCCACGCCGCCGCTCGCGCGCCCTCGCGCGCGCCCGCGCATCACCCGACGCGTTCCCACCGTCACCCCAGACGCGTCCACCGCCTCGCGCAGCTCGTGGACGAGTCCGCGCAGTCGACCGAGTACTCCATCAAGCTCACCGCCGAGGAGGCTCGCAAGTGTCTCAAGTTTGACGCGCTCGTCGTCGCGGACAACGAGCGCGCCATCTTCGTCTCCGGCGTCGCCCGCGAGTCCGACTGCGAACGATGCGGCGTCGTCCCGGGCCAGCGTCTGCGCGCGCTGACGAACCCGGTGGACAAGAGTAAACTCTGGGTGGTTGGGGACGCGGAGCGGCTCGCCTTCGTCAAGGATGCGATTCGGTCGACGAGGGCGGAGGAGATGGTGCTCGTGCTCGAAAAGGAGGTGAGCGTGACGTCAGAGATGGTCAAAGCGGCGATGACGGAGGATGAGCGGGAGGAGGAGGCGCTGGCGGCGGCGAGGGCCAAGGCGCGTAACGAAACGCCGGCGGGTCGCCGCGCGGACAACGGGAGAAAGATCGAGGACAGACCCGACCTTTACTCGGACAAGTGGCAAGGGGACGAGTACGTTGGCGATGGGTTTTGGAACGAGTTGACGGTGGGGATCGCGATCGCGGTGGCGGTACCGCTCGTCATCGTGGTCTTGGCGGCGACTACGAGGGGGACGCTTTGGGACACGGCGGGCTACTTTTAAGCGAGAGAGGCGGTGCCGTACGTCTTTGGTTTGTATTTAATTGAAGAAGAAACAATCGTTCGTGACTTCAACGTGTCTATCGCTGCGCCGCGGCGCCGTATTTCGCGGACGGAATCGTGCCTCGCTCCTCGAACGCCTTCATGTCGTCCGGGGGCAGACCCGTGCCCGTGACTTCGTTGCCGACGGAGACCCAGTAATCGCGCAAGTTGTTTTTACGCGCGAAAATCTCCAAGTATCGTCCGTTCGGCACGAGTTCCTCGATGAGTTCGTAAATCTCGGTCGGCTTTTGCGATTGCCCGCGACGCGGGGCGAAGATGATGTCGCTTCCGATCGCTTTATCCTTCATTCCCGGCGGCGCGTCGCCGCGTCTCGCCACGAGACACACCTCCTTGGCGTGTTGCAGATAAAATCCGTGCGACTTGGCTAATCGTCGAGAGTTGGTCACCTTGACCCACACGATCTCATCGACGAGTTCATATCCCCACTTCTTAAACTGATTCAAACACCACTGATACTTGGCGTTGATGACCCACACGAAGAGTAAACCGTTCTTTTGCAACTGCGGCAATGGCAAATCCGCGATGTGCTGATCCGTCAACTGCGAGTACCCCAAACTCACCCCACGCGTCGGATTCGCCGTCGCCAACTGCCAAGGCGGGTCCATCATGATGACATCAAACTGTTCGTGCTCGTACATCGGTTTCCAATCGTACGTCGTGACGTTGGCGTGCACCGGAATGCACTGCGGCGGCACCATCCACTCTCTCGGATCGATGTCGTCAATGTTACCCAACTCTTCGTCATCCTCCGCGTTCGTCTCACCGTTCGTCCCGCTCGCCGCTCGCACGTCTTCGTACTCAAACGCATCGGTACCACCGACGGCGGCACCTCTGGAGACGATCTCCGCGCGCAACGCCTCGGCGCTCGCGCGAAACTTCGCGATCTCGGCATCCAGCGCCTTGTCATCCAATCCCTCCCACGTCTCCGGTTTCACGTTCACGAGTGCGCCCAGCGCGGCGTCATCGATGAGTGTCACCTCTCCACTCTTCGTCGGCGTCGTCGACGCCGCGCCGACCGCCGACCGTCGTCCCGCGGGGGCGTTTTTCTTTGCGATCGCCATGGCGTCCGCGAGCGCGCGCGCAAAGTGACGAAACGACGACGAACAGCACGCGCACGGACGTCGCTCGCGCGCGGTCGGCGCCGTCTTCGACGACGCGTTGAGTCGAGTCGCGTCGAGTCGCGTCTCCGTCGTCTCGCGCGCCGAGGCGCACAGTGCGGCGATCGAGACGATGAGATCTTTGACAGCTCGTTTTCAAATTTCAAATTCCGCGCGCGCGAAGAGACTCTCGGCGCGTCACTCAACGTGTTCTCCGCCGCCCCGGCCCTCCGAGAACTCGCGCGAGGAGGCGGATGCGAGTTTTTCGATGTTTTTACTGACGTGCGTCACGCCTCCGACGATGCCGCGATCTTTGACGGCGTTGGTGAAGTCTTTAAAGTCGTCGGCGATGGAGCGCTCGAGTTGTTTCGCGCGCGCGAAGAAGGAGGCGCCGCCGCCCGAGGAGGAGGCGGATTGGCGAGGCGGTTCCGTGCGCGGTGGGAGCGCGAAACCGGTGCCGAAACCGAGGATGGAGGACGTGGGAGAGGACGGTAAGGAGGCGCTGGCGCTTGGTGAACGCTCATCTCGCGCGGCGGGCGGGCTGGACGCGGGCGATTCCATGATTTGGGATCGTGGCGCGTCGAAGGAGACTCTTCTTTCGAGTCCTTCCATGCGTTGCGTCGACACCGGTGGCGGTGGCGGCGTGGGTAACATGTCTGTCATGTCTCGAGCGAACGTCGGCGCGTCGGCGCGTTCGGGTGACGTCGGAGGCGATACGAGGGGTTCGCCCTCCGCCGGCGTCGATCCGATCGGTACGAGCGCCTCGGCGAGCGTCAACTCGGTCACGCTCTCGAAGGGTCGAAGCTCTTTCCACGGTTCGGCGACACAGTTCGGTAAGAGTAACTGAGAGTTCATCTCGTCGACGAAGAGCTTGCGCAAGAATTGCGACACGCGCGCGGCGATGCCCTCGTGGGAGATGGCGGCGTCGCCGAGTTCCGGAATGATTTCGAGCTCGACGTCCGGTTTATCAATCAAACCCCACCACAGACGATCACCGGGCGGCGGAGGAATCCACAGCCGTATCACGCCTCGGCACTTGCGAAGCGTCAGCGTGAATCGAAGAGGCGTCGCGCTGACGACGTCCGACAGAGAAGCGACGACTTTCGCCGCCTCTCTCGCCGCTACTTTTTTTAAACTCGACAGGTGGCGCACGAGCTCGTCGGCGGATGCGCGCTCACCCGCCCCGCTCGCCTTGTTCGCCTCGACTTCGATGTCTTGCGCGTACTTGGAGAGATCTACTCGCGTTTGCACCGTCATCGTCGCCCGACCGACGTACTCGACGTCGAGTTCGAGCGCGTGCGAGTACCCGCGACCGGGCATCGCAGCGCCGTCCCACGGAGCGCTCGACGACGTAAAGTTTGGCACGCGCGCGCTGATGACGTGCGGCACGGTGGAACCGAAATCGATGTGCGTGATATCAAACACACCAACGAACTTGGGCGTCCCGGGAGCGTTGTTGAGCTTGTTGACGAGCTTTTCCGTCTGTTCTCGTTGCCAACGTTCATCTCGAAACATGTCAAACAAGAGTCTCGAACCGAGCGCGTTTATCGTCGCTCCCGCCATCCCGGCGTGCGAACCGCCCGCGCTCGCGTCTCGACGCATGGATTCGTCTCTGCACGCCTTGGTCGCCTGCGTGAACGCCGCAAAATCTTCCGAATCCAATCGCATGCCATCGAGCGCCCTCGCCGCGTATTCGCTCTCGCCCGCGCGCGCCTCCGCGTTCAATCTCTCCACGCACGTCATCATCGCCACGAACCACGCCTCTTTCGCGGGCGACGACAGCGCGAACAACCACACCACGCTCGAACCACCGTACACCTCGCGCGACGGATGACGCACGACCACGGGCGTCGATCGATGCCACCGCAGTTCCGTCGGCTGTTCCAATCCCGGATACTTGGTGAGCGCCACCTCGCACCCGCGCAGATCCACGACGTCCACCACCTCCCCGCCGCGCTCGACGGACAATCGCAACTCCCCGTTCGGCATCAGACGTCCGAATCGCTTCACCCCGCTCGTCATCGCGCTCTTCAACTTGACGTCCGGCTCGCCGACGACCAACCACCCGGAATACGGCGTCGTCGCAGTCTTCGCGTCTCGACCCGTCGTCGTCGCCGTCTCGCTCACCGCCTCCCGCGCCGCCTCGCGCGCGTCAAACTCTTCTCTCGCGTCTGCATCCGCCGTCTCGCGCCGTTCGCTCGCGCTCGCGTTCGCTCGAACCGCGCGCACGACCAATCCGAATTGCAACGCCATCGTCGCCGCCGCGCCCGCCACCGCCCCCGCGACGAAAGACGACGACGACGACGACGACGACGATGACGACGCGGATTGAAACAGCGGGTTCAGCGTCACCGCCGCGACCGCGCACAGGGCGTACCCGCGCGGCGTCGAGGGCGCGTATCTCTGCACGAAGGCATCCCACTCGGACGCATTCCCTTCGTCGTCGTCGCGCGCGCGCGCGATCGGCGAGGTCGACGCGTCGACGGCGGGAGCGTTCGCGTCCGCGTCGACGGCGGCGTCGCGGGCGTCGCGCGCCGGCGTCGGCGACGCGGACATGACGCGCGCGAAGGAATGACGAACCGGTCGTCGGCGTGGCATCTCCGAACACGTCGACGCGCGAGCGTCCGTCGTCGCGAGGACGCGCGCGCGCGCGAGGAACGCGAACGCGTCGCGTGTCGCTTAGGGGAGGCGAACGCGACGCGTCGCGCGCGAGAGGCGACGATGCCCACCGTGATGGATGACGACTCGTCGTCATCGTCGTCATCCATCGTGGCGCGCGTGTTTCGCTCGCCGCACACCATCACCATGCTCGCGTGCGGTGGCGCCGCGCTCGGGGTGGCGACGCAGGCGTTCTCCACCGCCGGAAGCGCCGATGCGGGAACGACGGCGGACGGGTTGCGTCGAGGCGTGTACGGCGCGGTGGGGTCGTATGCGGCGTACAGCGCGTTACAAGGACCGGCGACGCACATGGTGCGTCCACACGCGGCGGTGTGGAAGGTGGCGCACGGTTTATTCACCGTCTACCTCTTGGCGCTCGTGGTGTTGCTGTTTCAGACGCCCGATGACGCGCAAAAGCTCTTGCGTTTTTTTTGGAACGACTTGGGCGTCCCGCTTCCCGCCAAATCCTACGGCGGCGATTGTCGCATATACGTTCCGGGACATCGAAGCGGGATGTTCGGAATCGTGTACGAGACGTGTTTCGACGAGTTCACCCTCGCGCACGTGCTCGGATGGTTCGGGAAGGCGGTGGCGATTCGACATTGGGGACTCTTGTGGGCGTATTCGATCGCGTTCGAGCTGTGTGAGCTGACTTTTGAGCATTGGCAGCCGAACTTTAACGAGTGTTGGTGGGACATGTGGGTGTGGGACGTGATGATTTGTAATTTGCTCGGAATTTACGCGGGTATGTGGGTGGTAAAATTTATGCGAGGGCGAATGTACGATTGGAGCGGCAAGTTGAAATCGTCGCCGACGGCGAAGACGCGTCGAGCGCCGCGAAACGAACACAGATCGCCGGTGAAAGGGGCGTTAAAGCAGATGATGGTGGTGTTAACGCCGGATAGTGTGGAAACCTACACGTGGCAACCGACAGAATCGCCCGGAAGATTTTTAAAATGCGTCTTCTTGGTGGTGTGCGGGTTGATTTTCGACCTCAACGCCTTCTTTTTGAAGTACGTCTTGCACGTGCCGCCGTCGCACAAATTCAATCTGTATCGCTTATTCTTATGGTTCGCGATGTCAAACATCGCCATTCGAGAGTATTACGTGTTCATCGAGTCACCGGATCTGAGCGCGGCTAAGCTCGGCTCGAACGCCTGGCTCGCGCTCGCGGTGCTCATAGTGGAAATTCTCGTCGTCGTGAAAAACGGCAAGGGTCGATTCACCGCGCCGTGGCCGCGTCACGTCGTCGTGGCGTGGACAATCGCGTTCACGGTCGTGATCACGTATCTCATCACGTGGCATCGCAAGATCACCTCGGCGTCGCGACGAGACGAGGCGGCGTCTCGCGCGCCGGAGAAGAAGACGTCTTCGAGACGCGCGGCCAGACGCGCGCCGACGAAAAAGGGGCTCGGGAGGTAATAGGACGAACGCACCGTCAATGAACGACGCTACAAACTCTAATGATCTAATGATCTACCTACGACTAGCACTCTACGCGCTACTTCCAACTCGTATACATCTCCTCCATCTCTTTTTCGATGACGCGCGCGACGTCTTCAGTGCCGCGCGACTCCAACGCCGACACCGCGAGCACGCGCGTCGGCGCGACTCGTGTACGAAGCGTCTCGAGCGCGCGCGGCGCGTTCGGCGCGTCCATCTTCGTCCCGATGACCACACTCGTACGTTTAGATAATCCAGGGAGATACGCCTCCAACTCGCGCTCGAGTATCTCGAGCGCGCGCCACGGAGCGACGCCGTCGGCGCTCGATAAATCCACCACGTACAGCAACGTCTCGCACCGTTCGATGTGACGTAAAAAATTATGACCCAACCCTCGATTATCGTGCGCGCCCTCGATGAGACCCGGAATGTCGGCGACGGTAATTTTGTGTCCCATGGACGTCTCCAGAGCGCCGAGTTGCGGCTGCGTCGTGGTGAACGCGTACGCGCCGACGCGAGGCGTGGCGTTGGACAACGCGCGCAAGAGCGTGCTCTTCCCAGCGTTCGGTAATCCCACCAAACCCACGTCCGCGACCGTCTTGAGCTCGAAGACGTATTTAAACTCTTGTCCCTTGGCGCCGGGCTCGCGCGTGCCCGCCTCTCGTCCCGTCGGCATGCGTTTATTCCCTTTCCCGCCGCGTCCGCCGCGCGCCAAGACGCACGTATCGCCCTCGCGCGTCAAATCCGCGACGACGACCCATTTCCCGCGACTCAATCCGCGAGGTCGCGTCCACCCGTCGGACGATGGTTTGCTTTCGCGCGCATCCTCCACCCCGTCGTCGTCGTCGTCGTCGTTCGACACGGGCTCGTCCGTGCCCCAGCTCGAAAAATCAACCGCCGCGTCCTCCTCCTCCTCCTCCTCTTCTTCAATCTCTCGCCACACGATCGTCCCGAGCGGCACGCTCACGATCGCGTCCACTCCACGTCTCCCTATCCTTCCCTGCGCCCCACCCGCGCCACCGTTCGACGCGCGCAACACATTCTTCACGTCACCCAACCCCTTCGTCGTCGCGCGCGCCGTCGCCGCCGCGTCGCCGCCTCGACCGCCGTCGCCGCCGTCCGCCCCTCGCCGCCGTCTCGACCCACCGTCTTTAGCGAAGGCGACGCACCCGGCGCCGCCGTCACCGGCGACGGCGCGAACGCGTCTGCGGTCGACGTACGCCTTATCACCGCGCTCGACGACGGGCGTGGATGGGAAATCATCGACGGTGAGACCGAGCGCGCGCATGAATGCGTCGGCGCGACGCGCGTTTTCGTCGTCTTCGGGCGATGCCTCGGACGCGAACGCGCGGGAGGTGACGCGAGACGCATCGTGTCGTGTCGTCGCCGCCTCGCGCGCGGTGCGGGCGAGGAGAAGACGCGCCGCGCGACGCATTCGTGTCGACTCGGTGTGGGGACGCGGCGGCGGCGGGACGCGTTTTTTATTACAGATGCTTTTCGATTATAAAAGGGCGCGACGTCATCCACGGTCGGTCGAGTCGATCGAACGCGTGGACGGTAGCGAACCCTGGCGACGGAGACTTCGTTTGCGTTCGAGTTTCACGCCCGCGGAGAATTCTCGATGAGCGCGTCCGATGGCGTTCACGGCGTTGTTAAACGCGGTGGTGAGCGCGATAAAATTGCGACGGTCTCGAACTTCGGCGCCGCTCACGGGGGACGCGGTGGTGGCGATGCGCATGATGCTGTGCGTGCGGTCCATGCGGTAGCCGAGGTAACCGAAGGAGACGAGACGCCAGAATCGACGCGCGCGGTGGCCCATTTGATGAAACATAACCGTCATGGCGACGAATCTTTGTAGAGACGCGACGCGAGTCTCGTAGAGTTTCATGCTAAAATCTTGGGACTCGATGAGTGTGAAGGATTTGATCTTTTTCGGCGCGCTTCGTCGAATCGCTTGGCCAAAGTATTCTTCTCGCGAAGGTTCCACCATGAGTAAACCTTCCTCGTTTCGAGAATCCGCCTCGAGAATGTTCAGCACGTCCATCTCCGGTAGGTTCATCACCGTACAGAATTCGTCGAAATCGAGCTCACCGCTTCGATCGGTGTCGGCGTCTCTGAAGAGTTTGGCGATTTGGGAATCGGTGAGCGAGGCGTCGACTTTTTTGTACGCTCGCGTGAATTCGGCGAGACAGAGCGCGCCGTCGCCGTTGACGTCGATTTCATCAAAGACGGATCGAAGGTTGCTCTGCGCCTTTTGGGCGGTCATCTGGGCACTCGTGAGCAATTGAACCGCATTTCGGTGAGAGAGTTGGTGCACGGATAACTCGGCGTGTTCCTCGTGAAAGGCGTTGAAGACGCCGAGCAACGCGCCGGGCGATTTGCGCTCCAAACTCTTATCGCCGAAGCGTTCAACGACAATCTTTTCACACAAGTATAGCGGACGATGACGCTTCAGGAAGATTGCGTTCTTGGACAGCGGGAGCTTATACGGCGAGTGTCCGATGGTGATGGACTCGCACGTGCCGCCGATGCTCTGAATGCTGCTCGCTTGATTGAGCGAGAGCGACGTCGTCGCCTCCGCCGATGTCAACGCGGAGAGCCTTCCGTCCGGTCTCCCGACCACCAAGAGCGATCCTCGAACGACTCGGTGCGTGTGTCGATGCACGAGATGGTCGTTCGGATTCCCGCTCAGAACGTTCAAACCGGCGGCGGAGTACGAACACGCGAAAATCTTCGACAAGAAGGCTTCCGCCGCTTGCGCCACCCACGGAATGTCGCCGACGACGACCGTGCGTCCCGTCATGCGGTGCAATAAGTTTCTATTTTGAACCAAACGTATCAAAGTGATGCATATCTGCGGAAGAAACACGTATATGAGCGAGTCAAAGAATCGCGTCACGTAGAACGCCCACGTGGCGACGAGGCCGCACGCCGTCGCGGCGCCAGTCACGAGAGGATACCCCGCGGTGACGGTGCCGACAATGTACACGAACGACATGATCCAACCTTTCACGCCCTCGAGGATGTGATCCGCCCACTCGTCGCCTTGACGACGAAGCGATGTTTCCGTTTCAGACGTGAAGAGTTCGCCGGCCGCGCGCCGTCCGACTATTTCTTCGAGCGCTCGAATGTTCATTTGGTTGCATTTTTCGAGTTCACTGAGATCGTGTCTCGTGACCACGGCGCCCGTGTACTTTCGGTACTGGGCGTTACCCAAAATAACGAGCGACATATGCATGAAAATCTGTGTGAGCAGTTGATGCGTCGCGGCGACGCTCACCGAACACGGCTCGGCGGGTCTGACGCCGACGTCTGTACTAAAAATGCGGCTCGCGAACGTATCGTTCGATTTGATCGCTCGAAGTTGTTTGCCTATTTGCGTGTCCCACTCGCTCGCGACGACAAAGATGGCGTTCGTCGCACTCACGATGAGATTGGACGATGCGAGCGGCGCGAATGTGCCACCGGAGTGACTCACGACAATGACGATGGAATCCGTAAAGTCATCATTCTTCTTTGATTCGGGAAAACCAACCGCGGGAACGGGTAAATCCTGCCCAAACAAACCTAAAATTTTGTTCGAACTCACGCTCTTCACGGCGAGTTTCGGAAAGGAGGTTTGTAGATCGGCTGCAAACTGTTCCGCGAGCCAGAGGGATACTTCGCAACCGGTGACGACGACGTCGAATGACCGCGGTGATTTCGTCGTTCCGTCGACGCGGCGGTCCAGACGACGCTTCAAACATCGAGCCAAGTTCCACGCGGTGAGGCGATTCAAACTGATCGATCCCTGCGGGTTGTTGTGCCAGTCCTCTTGTATATTGTGTAAAATTTTTGGAATGTCGTGAATGTCTTGCTGTATCAAGTCGTCACTATCCGGCAGTAGTGGCTTCATGAGTTCGTTCCCTTCGAGTCGAGTCATGCGATGAAACAAACGTTTATCGATGCTCACCGTCTTGAAACCTCGCTTTGAAGTCGACTTGTCGCGACTCATTTTGCTATCACTGGTAGGCGCGCCCTCCGACGCGAGAACCGCCGTGACGTGCCCGCCCATCAGCGGAAACTGCTCCAAATGACAGTTTGGAAGCGAAATCGCCGGCGTTTTATCCGAGCCCCAGTCTAAAAGACATATTTCCCCGTTCAAGTCATCCAAGTCGAGTCGTATCGCGGCGTTATCGTCGCCGTACTCACCTCCGTGTACGCTCGCCAATATGTCGCCGCCGGGCGTGGGAATCGACAGGCCCGCCTTCACCGCCGCTTGTTCCGAACCGTAACAAATCAAACCCTTCTTCGGATAAAACGCGATGCTCATCGTTTGTCCGCGCGCAGCTAGGCACAGCTGACGATGCGAGTCCAGCGAGTTCGTGATCATCAATCCGAAAGATCCCTTGGCGTTGGTCAAGAATTGTTTCGTCGCGAAGAGACTGTCGTTATCGAAGAAAGCGTCCAACGTGGCTCGAACGAATACTCGCACACTCGCGCCCATTTCTTCATCGATGTAGTACTTGAGCGCGCTCAGCGCGTCCGCGCCTTCGCGTTCAAATCTCTTCGTGATTTTATCCGTCAAGAGATCTCGCGCGCTGCGACTGAATCCAATCTCGCTAACGGTGGATTTACCCTCGGCGAGCGCCTCGTCCAACTCCTTCTCAAAAAATGTCCCTATTTGTTCGAACGCACGCAAAGACGGCACAGGCGCGTCTGCTGACGCGTCGCTCGTTTTTAACCCAAAACACACCGCGTACCTCGCGGCGAGCGCGAAGCATCCCTGCGCACGAAGCACGTCGACGACACCGGCGATGGCGGCTGAATCCACCGAGCTCGGCGCGTCGAACCTGGTCGCGAGTTTCAACCACGTTTGCATCTCCCCCAACTCGTACCAATGATTGTTGATTTGGTAAAAGTCAAAATCACCATTGTGCGTGATGAAATTCTCGACGCTCACCGACGTCGATCCGGGCGTCTTTTGCTTTTGACCGTACACGAGGCACCGTTGCGGCGGCGACCACTGATGCGGATGCGTGCCGTCGAACGTCGCCTTGGACGTCGTCGCGAAACGAGTGTGTCCGGCGAACACGCGCGTGACGGACTGGCGCGCCATCTTATTCCCACCGCTATCCCGCTCCGCCTTGGCGCGCACGAGTTTACTCAAATCGGTTCGTTTCATGTTGACGACTCGACTGCGCGTCCCCGTCAGCGCCGTCGCGCGTCCATCCATTCCATCTCCGCGTCCAGTCTTGCCCTCGTCAAACGTCACCACCCCGCCACTCTGCGCTCCGCGCATCATCGTCACGTACACCATCTTCTCCAACACGTCGAACGCCCTTCGTCCGCCCTCGCTTTGCGCCCACGCGGCGTTGATTAATATAATGCCAAAGTTTCCGCACAACAATCTCGCCCCTCGTCCAGGGACGACGTCCAAGACGTCCGCGCACAACGAATCCAACGACGTCGCCCAAAACGCAACTCTAACCGCGACGTCATCGCTCGTCTTCCCGCGCCTCGCGAACCGTTCCCGAAACTCGACGCCGAGCGCCGCCGCGACGCTCGCGAAGAATCCAACCCACCTCGCCACCACCACCGCGTCCGCGCGTCCGACCATCGTCGCGTCGTCGATCGCAACGTGTCTCCCCGCGAGCGCGCGGGCGACGTCGAGCGCGCGCGCGTCCACCCCGAGCGTCCAGAGCGCGACTAAGTGCGCGAGCTCGTGCACCCATCCGGCGAGTGCGTACGCGCACACCGCGCGCGCGAGCGAAAACGCGCGCGTCATGAAGACGCCCCGACGCGGTTCGCGCGACTCGCACCGCCCTCCACCGGGCGGTATCGCCTCGCGCGCGCGTCTGAGGCGACGCCGACGCTTCGCGTCGAAAGGAACCTGGAGGGAGCGTGGGGACAGATTGGCGAGTCATGAATCAAGACACCGACTACAACTGTGAGGAGCGCTTCACGAGGCGGCGAAGGGCGTCGGCGAAAGGCGCGGCGACGGCGACGACGTCGTCGAATGGAAGCGTTGAGGACGAACCGAAGAATTTTGCGAACGCGCGAGGAAGCGCGGCGTCTCGCGAGAGGACGTCGACGTAGGATTTGAGCTCGAGGGCGGCGACGCGGGACTCGGCGACGGCGTCGGCTTTGGCCGAGAGAAACGCCCACGTGCGACGGTTATTCTTGCTCGAATCCGTCATGAGGTGAAGCTCGGTGGCGGTGTAGAGGGTGGCGATAGTGGCGCGCTCGGCGTGCCACTGGAAGGGCTCGAGCGCGGAGGGAAGAATGTCGACCGCGTCGACGCCCGCGGCGTCGGCGACGAAATCGGCAAACGACGCGCGACGGCGAAGCGACGCCAACGCGTACGTCGGCGTCGCGACCGCGGCAAGTGCGCGATGCCACGAATCGATTCTCGCCCCTATCATCTCCAATCGCGTCTGAATCATCCACTTGACGCGTTCGCTCGAGGTCATCGAGCGCAAACGCTCGCGTTCGCCGACGACTTTGGCTTGAAACGCCGCGTCGAGCGCCTCCTCGAAATACAGCACCAATTCCCCCCCGAGCTCGTTCGCCGGCGCGTTCGGTCGCGCGTCCGATCGAACGCACGACCGCATCGCGGGCGAGAGTTTTAAATCTCGCAGACCCGCGTCGATGGCTCCCTCGGACCATCCGTATTCGTCGACGCGTTTGAGCGCCGCGCGCAACGCGCGTTCGCGCAACAACGCTCGTTCGTTCGCGTCCGACTCGTCTCGCGATCCCCCATCGGAAGACGACGTCGACGACGTCGACGACGCGTCACTTTCTCGAGCGCGCGCCGCGCCGCCATCCTTCTCGCCCTCGTCGCCGTCGCCCGCCTTCGCGCTCGCCGCGAACCCGCGCGTCGACCCCGTCCCCCTCACCCACCCCCTCACGACGACGCGTCGCGCATCGTAAACATCCCCGCCCCGCTCGTCGCCACCATGAGCGCCACCGTCGCCCCTTGCGTGAGCACCCGCGCTCGCATCATTCGCTGCGACGCCCGCGCGTGTCCCGCCTTGAAGGCGACGAATCCACCCGCCAACACGAGCGCCGTGGCGCCGGCACCGACCAACACCCATGGGTTTCGCGCGCCCTTTCTCGGCGGGAGGATCTCGTCCGTCGTCTGGCGCCTCTCGTCGTCGTCGTCGCGCGCGACGCGCATCGACCGACCGACGATGAATGGCGCGACGTCACTCGCGGTCGACGCGGCCGCCGACGACGAGGCGGGGACGATGCGCGAAGGAGCGATCGGCGCGAGAGGGAACGTCGCGACGCGCGTTCGCGCGCGTCGCGGGCGCCGACGAGGAGGCGAGGGGAGGCGAGGGGAGGCGATCGGGTCGAGACGCGCGCGCGCGGTGAAGGCGCAGACCGAAGAGGATCCGAGCGCGAGGATCGACGTGCGGGCCTCGGCGGAGGATCGCGTGCGTAAGGCGAAGAAATACGCCGCCGAACTCGCGAAAGCGCGCGCCGAGGCGAACGGAGGCGCGAGTGGGTCGTCGGAGGAAGGCGGGGACGGGAAGGCGGACGCGGGGGCGAGGGACGCCTCGGCGAATCGAAAACCGCCGACGCCGCCGTCCAAACGAGAGATTTCGGTCCAAATTCTCACCAGGGATCAAGATTATAATCCGTTCGACGAGGACGAGGAAGCGGTCGGGTTCGAGATGGAGGATGCGGTGTATAAACCAAAGGTATCGACGTGGGGCGTGTTCGAGCGACCGCCGGATATTTCAAAGACGTACGGAGGTGGACGGACGATAAAGCGGGAAGAGTTGGAGGATGAAGAGGCGATCGCGGAGAGAAAGACGAGAGTGGCGAAGAAACTGGCGAAATATCGCGAAGATCAGGGCAAGACGCTCACAAACGCGGAGTTCGAGGAGGTGAAGGAACTATTGCGGACGTCTGACGAGGCGATTCGGCAGGGATACATGCAAGCCGCGCTCGACATGCTCGAGCCGTGGGCGCTCGAACGCATTGGGCCGAAGACCGAGCTCGGTGGCCGGCTGATATTTAATTACGCCGTGTGCCTGGATAATTTACAGAGACGTGACGAGGCGTTGAAGCAGTACCGGCGGTGCATAGGGAACCAGTACGGCAACGTGTCGAAACAGGCGGACAGAATGGTGTGGGGCATGACGACTGCTTCCAAGAAGATGAAGGCCGATCTGTTCGATTACATGGACTCGGCAAAGTTGGACGCGTACGACGAGTATCTCATCAAAATGGCGAACGAGAAGTTTGCTGGGGAAATTGACGAAGAGGAAGTGCGTGAGCTCAACAATCAAGCCATCGCGACGTTGGCTGTTCTGTTCGGGACTCCTCTATTGTTTTTCGCGTACATTTCATCTTCGCATTGATGATTAGGACGATGCGGCGCGCGCAAGATTTAGCAACATAGCCTTCGTGACAAAGCAAAGAATTACGACGATTTCAACGCCGCGAGCTTGAACCCGCCTTTTCCGTCGCCCGCAATCTTGAGCTCTTGCGTGTGGAATTTTCGAAGTTCCAATCTGTGCGCGATACTCACGACCGTCGTGCGCGTATCGAATAGTCGTTCGTAGAGCTTGGACTCTTCGTCTGGATTGATCGCGCTCGTCGCCTCATCGAGGATGGCAAACTTTGGCGCGTGATAGTACAATCGGGCGAATCCGATGCGCTGTCGCTCACCTCCAGACAACACGTCATTCCATTCCAGGTGTCGCGTATTCAGACCGACGTTCATCGACCCGTCGACGAACTTCGAAAGCCCAGCCATGATTAGACACTCTTTCACGCGAGCGTCGTCCACCTTGGCCGTGCGAGGGTCTTGCGGATAGACGACTTGGTCGCGAAGCGAACCTTGCAAGAGGTACGGACGCTGGGGCAACCACATGATCGACGAGGCACCGGTCGGTCGCGTGACGCTACCCGTCATGGGCTCCCAAAGACCGGCCAAGACGCGAAGCAAGGACGTCTTCCCGCACCCGTTGGGACCGGTGATGAGTAAGTTTTTTCCGGGGGAGACGGAGAGCGTCAAATTTTTGACGAGCACGCGCTGAGATCCGTCAGGTTCAGGCGCACCGACGGTCACGTTGTCGAACACGATGGGCGTCTCCGCCGCGTCTTCCGACACGGACGCGCGCGCTGCTCTCTCCGCGTTCGCTTGCTTGCTCGATTCATCTAAAGTTTTGAACAATTGCGACAAACGATGTGTGTAACCGGCCAACTCGTCGAGGTTCTTTCCGAGGAGTAACACCTCGGTGAACGCACCGCCACAACGAAGCATGAGCTCTTCTGTCGCCCGGAACGAGGAAATACGCTCGCCCTCCGACGCAGTCGCCTTCATCATGAATGGAACGTGAACGAAAATACTACCCACGAGCAAGCCTTGGAATTTGGAAATGTTATCCGCGACACTCTTGCGAATGCGTTGCAATGCGTGCCATCTTTGAGTGACGACCAAGTTATCCAAACCCTCATCTAGAATCTCAACTTCGCGCTTCCCGCCATCCAAGAGCGCGATCTCCTCCGCGTGCGCGATCAATCTCGAGTGCGTGTGACGGAAACCGCCCTCGAGAGCGGCTTCTCGCGCCACCATGGGGCCGAGACGAGGCGCGATCGAGCGCAACACACCCGTGATGATGAATTGCGACGCAAACAGCGCGAGCGGTCGGGAGTACCCCAGTTCCTTCGCCGCCTCCGCCAAGCTCAGCGTAAACTCCAAGATTGGTTTGAAGGAGTGTCCGTAGAGGAACGCCGTCTCCTTGGCGAACGCGTCGATATCGGCCACGATGCGTTGATCGACATTGTCCAATCCCCCTTGACGCAACACTGCCGTCTTATAAAAGTTGTTGTTCTCCATGTACATCTTGTGCGCTCTCTTCGTCAGCGCCGCCCTGAGTTCGATGGTGATCAAACTCTCCGTGTATCTCAAACCGCTGTTCACGACGACGCCGCTCGCCATCCAGCCGCAAAAGTTGAAAAACCAGCGCACCCAAAACTTCCAGCTCGCGCTCGAGATCGCCTTGGTGAGGTAAAACGTGTTCACCTTGTTGGCGCGAACCGTCAAGAGCGTGCGCATGACGAGCAGGGTGAACTGCGCCCCCAAGAGTTGCGCCCCTCGGCTCTGCGCCGTGGGAAACGCCACGCGCAACAGGTACGCCAACTCAGTCCAGAAATCCTTCCCGACGCCGATCTGTTTGTTCGCCTTCCCGACCGTCTTCCCACCGCTCTTCCCGCTCGTCTTTTGCGACAGATCGAGCATCGTCGCGCACTCCTTGAGTGCCTTTCGCGCCTTGTCCCGTCGTCTGCTCAGACTCATCGCCTCCCCGCTCGCCAGCGTGCCAAACCCCACCACGCTCGCCGCGAGAAAGACGACGTACATGGCGTCCTCCCTGACGTACGCCACGTTCGTGCTCACGCCGTCCACCGCGTGCGTCCTGAGCGCGTCCACGACGACGCCCAACCCACTCATCAATCCGATCGTGCCCGGCGCACCGGGTGGCATCGGTCCCCGGTGCGTCGTCGCGCCCATGATCGCGCGCTCGACGCTCGATCGGAGCGTATCGCTCGCGTTCGAGGTTGTCTCGCGCGACGCGACCCGTCGAGGCGGCAACTGTGGATTCCGCCGCCAGAACGCTCCACGTTACACTCGAGATTTCTCGCGCGCACACCGCGCCGCGCATCGTCCACGCTCGCGCGCGCGCGCACAGAAGACGAACGTCATCACGCGTGATGAATAAATACGCCGACGACGCCCCGCAGAGCGCGGACAAGTGCATAAACGCGTGCAAGGATGGATGGTTGTGCGAGGTAAACGAAATGTGGCCGGGACAAGCCATGTCGCTCAAGATCGACAAGGAACTGTTTCGAGGGCGAAGCGATTTTCAGGACGTCTTCGTGTTTAAGAATAAGGCGTACGGGAACGTCTTGGTGTTGGACGGGGTGATTCAGGCGACAGAACGGGACGAATTCGCGTACCAGGAGATGATAACCAATTTGGCGTTGTGCTCTCTTCGGGAAGCGCCGAAACGCGTGCTCGTCGTCGGTGGAGGCGATGGTGGCGTGCTGAGAGAGGTGACGCGACACGGGGGGATTGAACGCATCGAGATCGCGGAGATCGATGGGATGGTGGTGGAGATGTCGAAGAAGTTTTTGCCGTCGATGGCGGTGGGGTTCGACGACCCGCGCGTCGAGGTGAATATTTGCGACGGTATCAAGTACGTGGGCGACGCTGAGGAGGGAACATACGACGCGATCATCGTTGACTCGAGCGATCCAATCGGACCGGCGAGCGTGCTGTTCGAGGACAAGTTCTTCAAGAAGATGTTTAGAGCGCTCAAGCCTGGCGGCGTCGTGTGCACGCAAGCCGAGTGCGTCTGGTTACACATCGATTTGATCGAAGAATTGGCCAAGATGTGCAGAGGAATCTTCGAGGGTGGATCAATCCACTACGGTTACACGACGATTCCGACGTATCCGAGCGGACAAATCGGCTTCATGCTCTGCAGCAAGCCCTCGTCGGACGGCTCGACGGTCAACTTCGCCAACCCGAAGCGATACCCGCAACCGGCAGACGGTAGCGCGTTGAAGCCTATGCGATATTACAACGAGGAAGTGCACAAGGCGGCGTTCACGCTGCCCGAGTTTGCTCGCGCCGCGCTCGCGCCTCATCTCGTGCCGGGTTCGCACTAAAACGTGCAGCGAGCAGTAGTTCCGTTATATTTCTGTGCAGTTACTGTACTTGTCGTACATCACACACGTGTGCAAACCTTTTAGTGATTACAAGCCGCGTGCATGCTCGCGGTTTTTTATTCGACGATTATAACAGTTTTTTTTGCGCGCGAGTAACGCGTGGCGTCGTGCTCTTCGTCGCCTTGAAAACGTCGCTCACTCTACCACCGCGTTTCCTCTTTTTATTCCCGTTCGATCGAACGATCTCGACGTTATCAAATCTAAGCTTCAACGGCGTCGCGTCGGGCGTTTTCTCGACCACCGAACGCGTTCCAAAGTTTGGTTTCAAAGGCGCCGCCAACAGAGCATCTAATCGCGCCACGTCGGGACTCTCCGCCGTCAACCGCGGCGTCCGCGGCGTCGCCGCCGCCGAACGAAGCGCGTTCGACATCGGCGTCGCGAACGCAAAGTGTCCCGGCGTCTCTTGCCCACCGCTTCTCCGCGTCGCGTCTCGACTCTCCGACGCCGCGCGTTCGCCGTCGTTCTCGCTCGACGACGTCGTCGCGCCTCTCCGTCTCACTCTCGCCGTCGCCTGATCCGACTCGTTGCTGCTCTCCCCGACGCCTCCGCCCAGAATGTTCGTGCTCGCGCTCGCGTGCGAGCCCGTCGAGCACCGTCGTCGCAACCAATACTTGGTCGCGCGTCCGCGCGCGTCGCCATCGCAGATCTCATTCTCATCGTCTTCGAACGCGCGCGTCAAGCACCTCTCGGGCGCCATGTTCACCGTTCCCTCGGTCGACGTCGGACGAATCGATCGATCGCGCGTATCGACGTCGACTCGCCCGTGTTCCCGCGCGCGTCCGCGATGTGTCGACGCGTCGTCGTCGCGCGAATGCATGCAGTCTTGACAATACGAAATTTCCCGCCAAAAATCTTCCACCGTTCACGACTCAACGCGCACCCCCCCCACACACCACCACATTTGGCGCGCGGGACGACCCGACGACACACGACGACGCGACGAGTCACGATGCGCGCGACGACGACGACGACGACGACGACGACGAAAACGTCCCGCGTTTCCCACGGACGATCCCGCGTTTCCCACGGACGACCGAGGGCGGCGTCGACGCGTCCCCGCGCGTGGACTCGGAAAGATGAGGAGATTTGGGACGAGGATGAGCGCCGACGCATCGAGGAGAATAAGCGATGGCGACGAACGGATCCGCCGGAGGAGGCGTGGGACATCGATAAGGAGCGCGACGCGTTGATGTATAAGCGCGAGTCTTTGGAGTCGTTGCTTCGTTTGGAGTACGAGCCGGAGGATGAGAAGAATGACGGCGACGAAGAGACGCCGCCGCGCGACGCGTGAGCGTGGATGTATGCATCTTTTGTATCTATTCTCGCGCGCGCGTCGTCGCGAGCGCACGCATCGATATTGTTGTGCATCGCTATCGTGTACTAGTACCGTGTAAAAGACGATTCGGTGTCTTCTCGAGTCAACGCGTCGATGACGTCGTCCAGTAACAGTTTTTCGCCGACGCGCACCTCGAGCGCCATCGCCTCGCGTCGCCGCTCGTGTCCCCCGTCGAGCGCGTCTCGAAGAAGTGCCTCGTCCTCCTCGATCGTCGTCGCGCGATATCGATCGCGTCTGGTGCGACAGATGTCGAGGAGAAGCGCGCGCGCGCGCGCCGCGTGCGCGGCGTTGACGGCGACGTCGAGCGTATCCGGCGCGGGTCGATCGGGATCGAGCGTCAGCGCGCGCGCCGCGCGCCAACACTCCTCGGACACGCACTCGAGTCCGCGAAGCGCGTCTTTATACACCCCGGAAACGTTTGAAATCTCGTACGTCAAACTCTTCCGAACGCCGAAACGTTCGAAGACGCCGTCCAAAAACGCGCGCGTCTTCTCCTCCGCCGTCTCGTACGCCGACGTCAACGACACGTCCAAAGCGTGCGATCCGATCCCCCGCGCACGTTCACCGTGATACACGAATCCAAACTCCAACAACGCCCCACCGGAGGCGTGATCGGCGTAATCGTGAAAGATTTCTTCCCCGGCGACGACGCCGCCGACGCCCGCGCGGAGCGTAATCTGTGTCTCGCGTTCGTCGTCGAACGTTTCATTTTCGTCGCCGTCGTCGTCGTCGTCGGTTTCCTCGCGACCGAGCGCCTCGACGACACACTTCTCCGCATCTCTCGCCGAGTTATACAGATCCAACCCCGGCAACAGCGCCATGCACGACAAGTCCGGAAGCCAATACGCGCGCGCGAGGACGGTGGCGTACGCCCATCGAAAAAACTCCTCGTCGACGTCACCGAACACCTCCGGACACGCCCGTCCCATCGCCGGGAACAACGCGTCGTATTCCCGACGAACCAACGCTCGACGACTCACCGCGCGCTCTCGCAGCGCGCTCCCTTGCAAAACCTCCAATTCCTCATCTGTCCACGCGAGCAACGCGTCCACCGCGCGCGGCAACGCGTCGACGTACGCGCGCCACCGCGCGTCATCCCCCATTCGCGTCTGCTGTATCAACGCCAACGCCAACGTCGACGTCGACGTACTGTCCAGAGGGTATTCATAATCACTCTCGATGATTCCCGCGAGTTTTTCGTCGGCGCAAGACGCGCGCATCGCGCGTCCGACGACGGCGAGCGGGCCCGACGCTCTCGCGCACTCCCGCGTCGTCATCCCCATCGGACCACCGTCCATACTCGAACGCATGGGAAGCGTGAAAACAACCTATTAAACGCCGTCAGCACGATTTACACGAAGAACGCGTCGGGAACATCGATGAATATCGCGCGCACCTCGCCCTCGTCCAAATCTCTCGTCGCCACGCCGCCGACGCCGCGCGCGGTCGACCTCGCGAACGTCGTCGTCTCCCTCGCGCGCGTCCACGCGCCGTGCGCGCGCAACCACGCGCAGAGCGCGCCGAGAGCGAGCGCGTGATCGACCTTTCTCGAAGGCTCGCGCGAGGACTTCGACGCTCGCGAGGTGGACCGACGGCGGCGATTCGTCTCGTCATCCTCGCGCGACGCGCGCGACGACGCGCGTCGCGAACGCGCGCGAGACGACGCGAGCGCGCGCGAGACGATGCGATTCGTCGACGTCGTCCACCGCGACATGGCGACGCGCGCGAGACGACGCGCGAATGAATGGATGACGACGGATGCGCGTCGCGATGTCGCCAGGTCGCGACGGGTCCTCGCGCGCGCGTTCGACCGCTCGACCGCTCGGAGACGCGGAGACGACATCGGAGATGACATCGCGCGTCGCGCTCGCGCTCGCGCGACGACGTCCGTCGCTCGCGTCGCCGATCGCGGCGTCGAACGCGTCGAACGCGCCGTCGCGAATCTTTTCCACCGCGCGCGAATCCGACGCGTCGCGCGCGTCGCGCGACGCGACGACGACGAACGCGACCGAGTCCGAGGCATCGCGCGAGACCGCGTCGCGCGAGACCGCGTCGGGGACGTCCGACGCGACGAACGCGCGGGAGACGGGTCGACGGGGACGTCACGATCCCTCGGGGCGGGACGGCGCGGATTTTGACGTGCGCGCGTACGCGGCGTCCGTCGGGCGCGTGGTGCGCGAGACGGCGGCAAAGGGCGGAGTCGACGTGGACGCGGTGGACGCGGCGGCGCGAGAGGCGGCGAAGACGGCGCGAGAGGCGGCGAGACGGGCGAGAGAGGCGACGGGGGCGGGACGGCGGGGAGGCGCCGAGACGGCGACGACGGGGGCGTGGATGTCGCCGAGGGGATTGGTGGATAAGGCGGTGGAGGCGGTGAAGGAGGAGTATCGATTGGCGATGATGGACCCGGGGGACGCGGCGGAGGAGCGGCGGCGAGCGAAGGGGTACGATGAGGCTATGTACGAACCGTACGACGGGACGACGGCGGTGGCGACGACGGAGGCGCCGAAACCGTCGGCGTTCGGAAAGCTTTGGGGAGGGGTGAAGAGTAAGCTCGGCATCTCGAGCGCGATGGATAAGTTGGAGGGGTTGAAGAAGACGGTGCCGTACTCGAAAGGGGCGGAGTTGGCCGAGGATATTCGAGAGCGGTGGGAGACGAGCGACTCGCCCATGGTGCATCGAATTCAAGACTTTCAAGATTCTCTCTTCACGGAGACAGAACAGGGCGAGGCGTATCGTTTGATTCGTCAGCGCGATCCGATGTTTAACATGAGCGATTTCATCGCCGAGGTTCGACGGGATGTTCCGAAAGTGTTGGGGGCGTATCTGAAGGGGGACGTCGACGCGCTCAAGGAGACCAACATCTCCAAGGAGATGCTCGAGCGGTTATCCGGACAGATCAATCTGTGGAAACACGAAGGCCAATTCGTAGATCCGAGAATTTTAGACCTGAGCGAAGTGGAGCTCATGGAGGTGCGAATGATGGAGAACGAACCCCTCGTCGTGCTCACGTTTAGTTGCCAGCAAATCAACTGCGTGCGCGACAAATCCGGCGCCATCGTAGAGGGCGGCGAGGACGATATTCAATCCGTTCATTATCTCTGGGCGATGCAACTCATCGATAAGAAGTTCACCACCGCCGACGGTCGAGAGTACACGAAGCCGACGTGGGCTTTGAGAGAGCTCGTGCTCCGCGGGATGATGGCCGTCGCCGCGTAAATCCGTCGAGCGTCGCCCGCGGTCGAACAAAAAGCGAATGCTAAAAACTTTTAATGAAGAATGCGATCAACGTTCGTAGTCGTGTGTCTCTAAAACATGAGGTTCTTATCACAAAATTAAACAAGCGATCGAGCGCGAGTTGTGTTCCGAGCGTCGGGCGACGGCACCGCTCGCGTGGCGTATATTTCTCTTTCTTGAACCGGGCCCCTTTATTCAGGGCTGATTATGAGCTTCAAATCGAGGCTTCGTTCAAACTTCGTGGGCCGGACGGCGTGAACCAAGAAGACTTCTTCGTCGTTACCGATGTTGCGGCCGTCGTGGAAGATTTGCTGGAACTGCGGCTTGAGTTGACCCTTCGTGTTCGCAGCGATAAGCTTTCGCAAGTTCTTGATGGTGGAGTTGAAGGGTACCGTGATGGGCGCCTTCGCGACGAACTTGTTGTCAGCCGTGTAGATATCGAGAGAGCACTCGATCGGGGGCTTTCGTTCCCAGTGTTGCGGCTCGGTTCGCGGTTTCCTCTGCGCCTTGCGTTCGCCCACCTTGGGCGGACGCCCGCGCTTCTTGACACCGCCGTTCGCGGCCAACCTGGCCTCGGCCGGATCGCGCGGTTTCGCGCCGTTGACGCGAAGACCGACGCGACCGGGAGAGATCTTCACAAACGCCGCATCTTGGCTCACGCAAACGTTGATCGTCGTCTTCGGTTGTTTGCACGTGCTCCAATCCCGAAGACCCGCTTTTTGTGATTCGTGGACTATCTCTGCCAGCGTCATACCCTCGGGCCCACTGTCCTTCAACACTTGAAACGCGACCGCCTTGGTCGTCTTACCCGTGAATCGGTGTTCTAATTCCTTCATCGTTTCCCCGGGCTTACCCTTCACCATGGAAGCCTTACCTTCCGCCGACGCCCGCCGACTCTTCTTCACCTTGGCCGGCGGCGCCAACCACGTCAACTCCCCCTCCGTGAGATCCACCTCGGTGACACCGTCGCTACCTTTCGGCGCGTTATCCCACTTCACCGTGTGATGATTGGAATCGGAGTCGTACTTTTGCACGATCCCCTTGAATTGCTTCTTCATCGCCGGCCAGTACAAGCTCAGGTACCACCCGATGGAATCCGCCGGCGAGGGCGGTTGCAAACCTAGGTACACCGCGCGACGCACACGTCAGTCTCTCGCGTTCGCTCGCGTTCCACCACACGCCGCGTCTTTCCTTTTCCGCCCCTCACCGCGACGAACGGTCACCGCGAGACGCGCTCTCTCTCTCTTTCTTTCTCTCTCTCTCGCGCCGAGTTTCAAAATCCATTCGACGCGCGAATGATGAATCTCCGCGCACCCATCATCTCCCCCCCCCCCCGCGCGCTTCACCGACGCGAGACGCGACGCGAACGCGCCGCGCGCGTTCTCGATCCCCTCTCGCCCTCGCTCGCGCGCGTCATCCATCGTCACCGTCACGCACCGCTCATCGTTCAATGAATTCGACCGTTCAAACGAACGAACGTCTCCTCTCTCTCGCTTCCTCGTCGCGACGGACGCGACGCGATGCGATGCGATTCGATGCGCTCGACCGCGCGTGCGTCTCTCGATCGATCCCGCGTTCGATCGATCGTTCCGTCGTCGCGGAGTGTCGCGCGCCGACGACGGGCCGAACGCGTCCGCATCGATGCCGCGGTAAATTAATTCCCCGCGCGCGGTGCGCATCCATGGGGATTTCGCACGTCGATGTACGACGTTCGGGATCGCGTTCGGAGTTCGTTGACTATATTTCATTTCCCCGCGTTCGAGCGCGTTCGACGCCTATCGAGATTCGTGGTGGACGCGACAGGGGGTGGATGGACGGGTGAGGACTCGCGAGAGATATCCACACGGTGGTCACGGTATACGTATTCTCGGACTTCTGGAACGTAGTTCCATGGGGAGTGTGTCGATGTGTGGGAACAGTATATGGGGAACGGATGCGCGCGGTCGTTCGGCGCGCGCGACAGACGCGCTCGCGCGGCGATGGCGACGCGCGCGGCGCGACGCGCGGTCTCGGTCTCGGCGTCGACGTCGACGTCGGTCTCCTCGGTCTCGGTCGCGTCGTCGTCTCCCGCGTCGATCGTCGACGCGTCGCGGTCGCGGTGGTGGCTGACCGCGTCGACTCGGCGCGCGCGGCGCGGCGCGGCGTCGAGCGCGCGAGGACGCGCGCGCGAGGACGCGCGCGACGGCGCGACGACGGTGACGACGACGACGGCGACGGTGGATCCACCGCGCGCGTTTCGCGCGTCTTCGTTCGAGATCGACGAGGAGGGGGCGAGGGCGGCGTTGGGACGGTGGTTGCGCGCGCGCGCGACGCGACCGCGCGCGGTGCGAGGCGCGCGGGGACGCGAAAGCGATGGACCGACGTTTCGGGCGGTGTACGCGCCGTATTGGGTGTTTGATGTCTCCGCGGAGACGCAGTGCGAGGGGGCGGTGGAGGTGGAGGGGAATTGGGTGCGAAGCGGGACGGCGGCGCGCGCGGCGCGATTCGACGGTTCGAGGACGGCGAGTCAAATTTGCGCGAGTTTCGCGCACAGGAGGGATTTCGTGGACGCGATGCGACCGGGGGCGCACGTGGATTTTGAGTCCAAGGATGGGGTGATGACGGCAGAGGATGAACTGCGCGCGCGGACGCCGAGTGGGGTGACCATCGAACCCTTCGACATGCGCCGGAGCATGGCGGCGGCGCTCGCCGCCGCACGCATGCGCGCCGCCGTCCGCGACGAGGCGCGAGAGGCGATGTTGGCGAAGATTACGAACGGTACGTCCACCAGGGATATCGTCGTGGAATTTAACACGCTCAAGAGACGCGCTCACGCGGTGTATCATCCGATGTGGTGCGTCGAGTTCGCGCACGGGTCCGTCGTCGACGCGACGACGAATAAAATCATCCAACAACCGCGAGAAGCCATCGTCTGCGGCGTCACTGGCGAGGTCGTGAGCGATGAATTGGTGTGCGAAGACAAGGCGCGTGGACTGGCGTTTAGTGCCGTCGCGCTTCCCGCCGCGTTGGCCGCGTACGCGTGGCCTGAGAGCGCGCTTCTCTTTCTCGGCCAAGGCGCGGTGGCGTCCGCCGCGGCTGCGGCGAGCGCGGCGGTGCTCGCTCGACAGTTACCCAAGATGCAGCGCGACAAGATGGACGCCGCGCGCGTGGTGGACGAAGAGCGCGCGTTCGCCCGCGCGACGCGGTCGGTGGGGAACACAGAGTGGATGGACGAGGGCGTGCAGAGACGCCGAGACGACGCCGAGTGGCGTCGATGGAAAGAGACGGATAAATTACGCTGGGTTCCCGCCAATCGTCGAGCGTGGGCGTACAGCATCCTCGAGGCGCAGGTGTTCCGTTTTCGCGAGCGTCAAGAGGCGAGGCACGAGATGGAGGAGCGCGCCGCGCGCGCGGACGAGGCGGCGAGACGCGAGGCGGCGAACCGGTCGCGTCGCGCCGCGCGCGCCGACGAGCGTCGAGGCGCGCCGACGGGTCGACACCCGGGATTCTCTCGCGACGCGCACGGATTTTACAAAATCTTACGTCTGGAGACTAAACTCGCGGACGCGACGTCGGAGGAAATCAAGCGCGCGTTCCGTCTCGTCGCCCTCGAGACCCATCCCGACAAGGTGGTCGGCGACGCCGCCGCCAAGACGCGCGCAGCCGAGCGGTTTCGACGCGCGCAAAAAGCGTACGCCACGCTCGGGGACAAGGAGAAGAGAGTCGCGTACGATAGAATGTAACCATCTAGCCGTAGCCTAGCCCCGGTATCGCGTGGATACTTTCCAAACATCCACCGCGGATATTTTCCAAAACGTCGTCGGCGGCGAGGAAAGATTCATTCGATGCGATCGATGATCGTCACTCGTCGCTCGATGGCGGTCGCGCGGTGCGCGACCGGCGCGTCGACGTCGATGCCATCGGTGTCGTCACCGTCGTCTCTCTCGCGCGTCTCTCTCTCGCGACGGCGTTCGCGCGCGATGTCGTCGTCCAGTCGGTCGACACGCGACGTCATCGCGACGTCTTTTTCCTCCGACGACGCGCGAGATCTCCGTCGCGAACGCGCGGGACCGTCTTCGCCGACGCCTCCTCGTTGCGATGGGCCGCTCGAGCGCGTCTTTCTTCGCGCGTTCACCGACGTGATGCGTCGAGAGCTCGACGGCGACGCCGCCGAGCCGAGCGCGGGGACGTTCGACGAGACCCGGGACGCGTGTCTGCGATTGGTTCGTGAGAGCGGTGACGCGAGAGAGACGCGGGAGAGAGGATTGAGAATCTTGCGAAACTGCGCGCCCTCGTGGTTTCCTCGCGCGTTCGGATTTTTTTTGTCTCTGTTCCCGTCGTGGTTCGCGGCGAGACACGCGGCGGTGGTGACGCCGAGGGTGTTGCCGTGGTTGGTGGGAGACGCCGAGGTGAACGACGTGCCCGTCGATGGGAGCGTCGCGTTGGATGATGAGAGAGAGGTGTCGACGAGCGTGTTGGCGGCGGTGATGAAAGCGCCGAGAGCGCCGGCGGGGTATAAACAAGGCGTGTTGTTGAAACGATGTCGCGTCTTGGAGGAAACCGGATGCGCGGCGGTGTGCGCCAACGTGTGTAAACACCCGACGCAAAAGTTTTTCACGGAAGAGATTGGTTTACCAGTGACGCTCACGCCGAATTACGAGACGTTTGAGTGTCAGTTTTCGTACGGAGCGACGCCGCCGGACCCGGCGGACGACGTCGCGTTTTCGACCCCGTGCTTTCGACAGTGTCCCGCCAGCGAGACGCTCGGAGACGAATCATGCGGAAACTTAAAGGATTGTTAGCATTAGTAGCCCGCGCGCGTTCTTATTTTCATTCATTCTTATTTTCATTCATTCTTCGCGTCGCTCACCGCGCCGCGCGCGATGTCGCTCTCGCGCGCTCGACGTCGAAATTGTTCGCGCCGCCGAGGACGAACCTCACATCTCGCCTCGTCGAAATCATGCTCAAGCTCCTTCTCTCCGCCCTCTTCCTCGCCCTCGGCGTCCGCGCCGAGGATTCCGAATTCACCGCAAACGTGCGCGCCGACGTCGACGTGCGAGTGCTCACCGCGGACAATCACAACGCCTCCGCGCCGAGCCCGTTGCTCGTGTACTTGCACGGATTTTGTCTCGACGACGACGCGCAACAGACGCTCGAACTCTCCTCCATGCGAACGGTGCCGGGGTCGAGAAATCGACTCGGGATGGCGAGACGACGTCAACAACGACTCGTGCAGACGGGACTTCGCGAGGCGGCGTTGACGGAGGACATGGTGTACATCGCGCCGAACGCGCCGAGAACGACGAGCGAGTGCGTGCTGTGCAATCTTCAAAACGATTCTCCGAATTCGCAGGACAGACTCTTCGCGAGTTGGATCACGGGAATTCTCGATCGGGACAGTCCATCGTTTCAATGCAGAGCGTGGGACGGCTCGGACGCCGTCGCGCTCGCCGATGTCGCGGCGACAGATTCGAGAGACGTGGATTACGTGCTCGACGTCGTCGCCGCGGCGAAGAAAACGTTCAACATCGACGAAGACCGAGTGTACGTCGTCGGCGTCGCCACCGGGGGATTCATGGCGACTCGTCTCGCGTGTGAACGTCCCGATGTGTTTCGCGGTGTCGTCTCGATCGCCGGGGGGACGTTCGCCGACGCTGAACGTTGCCGCCCGCCGCGAGGCGCGCGAACGTCCGTGCTCGCGGTGCACGGCACCGACGACCACACGGTGCCGATTAAAGGAGGCGTCAACTCTCGAGGCGTCGCGTTCCCGTCGTCGGATGAGTCGTTCAAGACGCTCGGCGAGGCGATGGGGTGTTCCAACGTCGTTCGAAAAGGGGACGGTGAACCACTTCCGGCGGATTCGCCGGGACTCGACGTGGCGGTGGAGACGCGAACGTTTGCGTCGTGCGACGACGGCGTCTGCGTCGAACAGTGGAAACTGTTTGGGGTCGATCACTTTATGGAACGTCCGACGAGCGAGCGTCTCTTCGAGAACGTCGTCGCGTGGCTCACCGCGTTGCGTTGAATTGTTGATGCTACATAAAAGTACACAATGACATCTACCGCGAACCGCTCTGCCGCGCGCGTCAACCGACGAGCACCGCCTCTTCGTCTGATTCATCAGACGTTTCGCGATAGCGTGTAACCTCAAGTTTTACTTCATTCACGCGACGCGCGTCACCCTCGGTCACGGTGATAACGACGGAACGGCGAGCGCCGTCGACTTCGATACCATCCGAGTCCGAGTCGCCCTCGTCTGTGGACTCGGCGTCCTCGTCCTCGACAAACGCAAAGTGCGTCGCGATGGACGCGCCGACTTTGGGAATGGACCCGAAGAGATCGCACACGAAACCACCCACGGTTTCGTACAACGGCGAATCGGGAATGTCGAGCGACAGCTCCTCGGCCAACTTCCACAGCGCCGCGCGCGTGTCGACCAAATATTCCCCGGGCGACACCTCGCGAATGAATGGCGTCTCGTCGTCTTCGTCTTCGTCCGCGTTTGCTTTTTCATCATCTTGTTCGTCGTAGATTTCACCGACGATTTCCTCGACGCAATCTTCGAGGGTGGCGATCCCCACCGTACCGCCGAATTCGTTCACGACGACGCACATGTGCGTCTTGCGAGACATGAGTTCGCGAAGAAGCTTGCTCACGGACATACTCTCCGGGACGAAGTACGCGTCGCGAGACATGACGTCGGAGACAACCTTCTCCTCGTAATTGACGGAGCGAATGTTGAGCTCGCGTTCAATTCCTAGGAGCATGACGGTGCTCGCTCGCATGATGCCCACGATGTTGTCGACTCGATCTTCCCACACGGGCACGCGCGAGTACTTGTGTTCCATCCATTCCTTGCGGAATTCGGACAGCGTCGCGTTGGACTCGACGCCGTGCACGCGAACCAACGGCGTCATCACGTCTCTCACGACTGTCTCTTCCAGATCGAGCACGTTTTGAATCATCTCCTTCTCGGCGCTCTCCACCTCGCCGCTCTTCGTGGCGCCGGCGAGCACGAGCTTCAACTCTTCTTCGCTCACAAAGGGCTCGGAGGACGTCTTCAAGCCGAACACGGAGAACACGGCGTTCACGAGAATCTGACACGTTCTCCCGAGGGGATACAGGATGAGCGACAGCCAAAAGATGGGTTTGGCGATGAACTTCGCCACCACCTTAGCGTGTTGCACGGCGACGCTCTTCGGCGCGATCTCCGTGAACACGAGCATCACCACGGTGAGCGCCGCCGTGACTATCGTCGTCGCGCCCTCGCCGTACATTCGAAGCGCCGCCTCGGTGATGAGCGCGGTGGCCATGATTCCCGAAAACGTCGTACCGATCAAAATCGTCGTCAGAAATCTCGTCACGTCTTTTCTCATGACGTTAAACACACCGTTCGACGACGTCTCTTGATCCGCCAGCTCGCGCACTTTCCACGGATACAGCGTCGTGATGGACGTCTCCGCCAATGAAAAAAACGCCGACGCCACCAAAAGCGCCCCCGAGGTGACGAGCATGGTCCCGATACCATCCATCGACGCCGCCGTTTTCGCCGTCGACGCCGCTCGCGCCGCGAACGTCACCGCCGAGGTCGTCGCCGCGAGCGCCGCCGCCGCCGCCCGCGCGGCGACTCGCGAGCGTCTCTTCGCGTCCACCGCGCGTTCGCCTCTTCCCGCGATCGACGCGCCGAGGTCGACGACCTCACGCGCGAGCGCGTCGTCGTCCATCGTGGCGTCCTCGTTCGCGCGCTCGACGCCGCGCGTCCGAATCATCCGCGTCACCGTCGGCGTCATCATTCGCACCGTTCCGCGGGCGTTCCTCCCGACGCGCGCGCGCGTGGAGACGCGCGACACGCCCCCGAGACCGCTCGGCGTCACCGTGAGTCCGTACATGTCGCTCGGCGCGCGCGCGCGCGGGACGCGTCGGCCGCGAGCGCGTGTGTGTGGATTCCACCTCTGCACCCCAGAAATTTCAGGTTTTCGAGACGGTTTCCGACGGGCGGCGGCGACGAGGGACCGCGAGGCGGTCGCGCGCGTACATTTCGTTGTTTAGAATTACTCTATGGCTACAGCATCGTCGTGATCGTCGTGATCGATGCATTTGCGCGCCTGGCGACGGGCGTGGACCTCTTCGCTGATCTCGTTGAGCGCGCGAAGCGCGGCGTCGTATCGCGCCTTGGCCTGCCGCACGGAGATTTTGAGCTCTCGCACGCGCTCGTCGGCGTCTTCGCACTCTCGCTCACCCTGGGTCTTGGCGTTAAAATATGGGAGCGCCTTTTTCACCGCACCGCGTCGCGAGCGCTCGAGACCGGCGGCCTCGGTCGTGGCCTCGACGGCGCGGCGCGTGTTGCGCTCGTGCACCTCGCTGGCGCGCGCCTTCATGGCGGCGGTCTCCGTCACCTCGCGCGTCGCTTCGGCGCACGCCTCCATGAGATCGATGTCTACTTTCCCACTGCTCGCGACGAGTTCGCGCTCGAGCGCATCGTTCCGCTCTTTTGCGCGCTCGTGCGCGTCGTGCGCCGTCTCGTACGCGCGCAACGCCTCGATGCTCCTCGCCTGGTACAGTCGCGCCAACGCCCTCTTGTGAAACACCGGTACCGCCGTCATGACGCTCGAGGATAACTTCTTCGTCACCGTTCCTAATCTATCTTTCGCCGCTTGCTGCGCGCGCCCGCGCGCTTTCCTCGCCTGTTGCAACTCGTTTTCGAGCGCGTTGCACTCCGTCATGGAATCGTTGAGCTCGTCGAGCGCGTCGCCCACTCTCGGATCGACCTCCTCCGCCGTCTCCAGATCCGTGTCCGGCTCGTACAGAGAATCATTCTCGACATCATCCTCTCCCGTTCGCCCGTCGTCTCTCCCCCCCTCCGACCTCGCCGACATCGATCCCGCGTCCGTCGTCGTCGCCGCGTCCGTCGTCGTCGCCGCGTCGAATTTCACCCTCAGAAACGATTCCACCGTCAGCTCCGCCTCCTCGTCCAGCGCGTCCAGACGTTCACCGAGCGCAAACGTCTCGGGCGACGTCGTCCCGGCGCGTCCACGGCCGTCATCGTCGTCATCGACGCCGTCGTCGCCCACGGGTCGCGCCGTCCCCGTCGGCGTCGTGGACGCGTTCGCGCGCGAATCCTCCTCGCGTGACGTCACCGCGGGCGTCTCGGCACCCTCTCTCGCGCGCGACGCGTCCACGGCGTCGTCCATCACCGCGCGCGCACCTTCGCGCGACGCCTCACGCGCGTCGCGCGACGTCGTGTCCCGATCAAGTCGACGTCGGTCGTCAGTCGACGACGCGTCCCCATGCGCGCGTGTCTCACACTCGCCCCTCTGCCGTCGCGCGGTGTTCGCGAGAGGAGACGAGAGACGAATGCGTGGCGAATAAAGACGAGTCGAGACGATCGCGCGAGTCGATGGGCGACGACGCGCGCGAGGACGGACGATGACGCGTCGGGGAAGATGACCTCGAGTGGGGACGGCGGGGACACGCGAGAAGCCCTCGCGAGCGTGCTCGGGGAGTCCGTGGACGTCGCGGGGGAGGCAGAGGACGAGGAAGACGTGGGTGTCACTCGTGCGGTGACTCGAGAGACGATCGAGGACGCGTCAACGCCGAGAGAGATGCGGGTGAAGATGACGGCGACGGGTCGGCGCGAAGACGCGGCAGCCGCGCGCGAAGACGAGGAAGAGACAGCCGAGGAGGAGGAGGAGGACGCGATGTCGTCGTCTCGAAAGATGTGGAGAGAGTTTCTCTCGCTCCTCGTCGCCGTGGGTGGGGTGAAAGGGACGGTGGCGGTGTGCGCGGCGGCGCTGTGCGGCGGGAGCGCGTTTGGGGAATTCGGGGACTTTGTCGAGGGCGCGGGCGAGGCGATGGATCCGGGCGCGCAGGCGCTCCTGGGATTCGCGCTCGCGACGCCGACGATGGTGTACGACGCCGTCGTCATGGGCGTCGATTGGACCGGGCGCGCCGAGGGGATGAACGAGAGAGAAGGGACGGAGAACCCGTCCGCGTCGCCGACGGAGGCGTACCTCGAACCGATGGCCAAGTATCAACAGGAAGAGACGCTGAGCAATCCGTGCAAGAGCATGCCGCCGTGGATGGACGCCACGGTGGCGCTCACGGCGAGAGTCGCGGATGAGATGCTCGAACGAGGCGTGGTGCTGGGACTCACCGCGAAGTGGTTGGCCGATCGAGCGGTAAACGCGGGAGTGGAACCCGTCGACGCGACGACGCCGTGTCAACTCTTCGCCGCGGCGTGCGTGTACGCGGCGTTGGAGCTTCGGTTACATCGCGCGAGAGAGCAAACGCGCGTGCAAGCGTTTCGAGTGGAACGGAATCCGGTGACTGGGAAGCAAAAACTCGTGCCGGTGCGCGCGGACGAGATGTCCAAGGGCGGAGACGTCGCCGGGACGAGCGGCGGTCCGTTGGCGCGCGCGCGCGCGTGGTTTTCCAAGCGTCAAGCCGAGGACGTCGTCGAATCGCGCACGTCCCCCGCCGTGGCGGCGGAGACGCGTGCGTTCGATAACATTTTACGCGGCAAGGACGTCAAGGACTTTTTGGACGGAAGTCGAAGTCGACTCTTCTTCGTCACGCAATCCGTCGCCTTTGTCGCCGGCGGGAGCATCCTCGGCCCCGTTGTCGGCGGCTTCGCGGCTGATTTGTTGTATATCGCGCATCAGCGCACTGCCATGCGTCGATTCATCGATCGCACGCTCGGCGAGGACGCCCCAGCCGCGAGCGCGGGTCCACCGAACGCGAAAACCATTCGCGCGGCGCAAACCGCCGCCTTCGGCCAAATGATTCGCCGTAAGAAACAACGCATGGGCCGAGACGTCATCGACGCCATGCAGCGCGATCCCTCCGTCTCCCGAGACGTCAACATTCTCTTCCAAGAGGTCGTTCGCAAGACGAAATCCGTGAAAAACGTCGACGAAACCTCCGCGGTGGACGAAGTCTTGCTCTCCGTGAGCGATTACGGCGCCGAGCTCGACGCGCGCGGCGACGGCGAGGACATCTCCTACGCCGAAAAGATGCGCGGCGCGCTTGAACGTCTCAGCGTCGCTCTCGACGATTTCGAACCGCCCGAACGCGAACGAGACGACGAGACGGACGTCGCCGACGACCGATGATCGGCGCGTCCATTCATTCATTCATTCATCCGACGACGCCCGAAAAGAACCGTCGTTTCATTCGTTTCATTCTTTTTGTATTCTAATTCACCACATCATCACACCTCGCGCGCGTGTATTCGATCGATCGTGTGATTGATTCCGACTCCGACGCGTTCGCGCCGGAACGAAAAAGAAGACTCAAAAAGAATCTTCCATGCATCACGATGATGCGTGAATGATGTCATCGTCGTCACACGTCGACGCGTGGAGACGCCGACGACCGACGATCGCGGAGAACGACGATCGAGACACCGATCGAGACCCGAACGAACGCGACGCACACATGTCCGACGAGACGATCGATGTGTCCCCGACGAATGACGGCGGGGTCATGAAAACCATCACCGCGACGGCGCCGAGCGACGCGCTCCGCCCGGAGACGAACGACGTCGTTCGCGTGCATTACACCGGGACGCTCGAGGACGGGACGACGTTCGATTCGTCGAGAGAACGAAAAGAACCTTTTGAATTCACGCTGGGGACGCATCGCGTGATCCACGCGTGGGACGTCGGCGTGGCCACCATGCGGGTCGGCGAACGCGCGACGTTTACGTGTCGTGGGGATTACGCGTACGGGGAACGAGGGGCGCCGCCGAAGATACCGCCGAACGCGACGTTGGTGTTTGACGTGGAGTTGTTGTCGTTTACGAGTCATCGGGATTTTTCGGGCGACGGGGGCGTGCGAAAGACGGAGGAGGTGGCGGCGGCGACGGCGCACGCGGGACCGAACGCCGGGGATGAGGTGACGGTGACGTACGACGCGATGACGAAGGATGGGAAGACGGTGATCGTGGGGGAGACGACGGTGACGTGCGCGGTGAGCGAGGCGCCGTGTTCGGGAATCGGAATCGCGTTGTTGAAGATGAAAAAGGGTGAAAAGACGCGCTTGGCGATGTCGGCGGCGTACGCCGCGGGATTGCCGGGCGCGGCGGAGGGTCAAGACGCGATCGTCACCGTGTCCCTGGACGCGATTCACAAGGTTGAACCCGTCGAGGGCGTCGAAGGGGCGAAGAAGAAAGAATTGGTCGAGGGTGAGGGATACGAAAAGCCCAACGACGGCGCCGCGTGCTTTGTCGAGTACGAAAAGCGATCCGCGAGCGGCGCCGTCGAGGAGACGAAATCGCTCGAGGTGACCATCGGGGAGGAACACGTACCGGAAGATCTCGAAGCCGCGCTGATGATGATGCGTTTGAACGAGCAAGCGTTGATCACGCTGGCGGACGGCACCGAGTACACGGCGAAACTCACCAAGTTGGAACGCGCCAAGGAGCAATACGCGATGAACAACGCGGAGAAGATTGAAGCGGCTGAAAAGTACAAGTCCAGCGGTAACGACGCGTACAAGGGCGGTAACTTTAAGCGCGCGACGAAGAAGTACGAGTCAGCGCTCAAGTACGTCGAGCAAGACACGTCCTTCTCCGACGAAGAGAAGCAGGCGAGTAAAAAGCTCAAGCTCAGTCTCAACCTGAACGCGGCGGCGGTGGCCATCAAACAAAAGTCGTGGGCCACTGCGCGCAAGTCGAGTCAAAAGGCGTTGGACATTGAATCTTCGAACGAAAAGGCGCTCTACCGGCACGCGCAGGCGTCGATGGAGCTTCAAGAGTACGATGAGTCTCGTCGCTCGCTCGGCAAGATTCTCGACGGCGACGCCGAGCACGCCGAGGCGCAGCGCATGTTGGCGCGTCTCAAGGTGCTCGAAGCGCACCAGGCAAAGAAGGACGCGAAAATCTTCGGTGGTATGTTCAAAAAGATTGATTTATACGCCGACGTCAAGGTTGAAGAAAAGAAGGAGGAGGAGGAAACGGCGGCGCCGGTCGTTCCGGACGTCTCCGACGTTCCTCCGATGGACGCTGCGCCGGCGCCGGACGCCGGTGAACCGTTCGGCGTGCACCAAGTCTAGAAGTGCGCGCGAGAACCAATCAATAATAAAATCACATTGATCATGACATCATTACTTGCCCAACACACTCGCGACGTTTTCCACCGGTCCCTCGCCCGTCGCCAACGCCTGAATCGCGCACCCGAGAAACGCGATCATCGCCAATCGACCGTGCTTGATCTCCATCACCTTTTGCTTTTCAAACTCCTCCGCGTCGTCGGCCAACTTGAAGGGGTCGAACGGGGCGCCGCCCGGATAATCCTTATCGCCCGGCAGATAGACGCCGACGGGTTCGAGCGAGTCGATGCCGACGTACCTCGCGTACTCGGGACCGCCCATCAACACGAGCTGACACGCGGCGATGATGGCGATTCCCGAACCGCCCGCGATGTGAAACCCACCGAGTCCGAGATAATCGAGCGCGATGTCGCTGTTCATCTTCGCCGCGCCCACCTTCCACCACACCGGTTCGCCCAACTCGGCGACGCCGCTTCTATCTAAAAGTTCCGGCACGGCCGTCCCCACGACGCCCAACATCGCCCACCTCGCGTGTAACAGTTCCAACTCACGATATCGCGCCATCTTATCCCCGGTTTCGTCGTCGCTCGCGAGACCGAGAGGATCGAATCCCGCGTCTCCGCACAGTCGTCCGTCGAGATGTTTCGGATACTCGTACTCGAAGAAATCTCCCAAGAATTTCACTCGATCCTCCCCGTAATACGGACTCTTCGCCCGCGCCTCGGCGCGCTCTCGCTCTTTTCTCGCCTTTTCTCGCTCCAACGCCGGTCTCTGCGCCTCGATGTTCGCCATGAGCGACTCGCCGAACTCCGTCTTCGAGATGACGGTGAGCGCGACGATTGGCACCGCGGATAAGAGAAAGCTCGCGTTTTCACCGAGCGCGCGCACGAGCACGACGCCACCGGCGACGCCGAACGTGACGTAAAACAGAGGCGAGCTGATGACGTCACCCAGAGCGCTGTTCACGGACGCGGACGTCGCCGCGGAGTCGACGACAGCGTCGTCTTCGCCGTCGTCATCATCTCGCGCGTCGTCATCTCGCGCGTCGCCCGCACCCGCGCGAGGTCGCGAGACGCGCGAGAGACGCGCGAAGGACGTCCTAGATCCCACTCGCGACCTCACCGTCGATCGCACGGCGACGGAATCGACGCGCGCGCGCGCGGTCGTCGCGGACATGGATTCGCGCGCGCGTCGACGAGTGTCGCCCGTCTACGAATTATCGTTACAACGCTCGGAGAGTATTCTCGCACTACTTCTCCCCCTCGTTTGCCGTCTCACCGTTCGGTCCGTCCACGACCTCCTCCGATCGCGCGCGCGGTCCCTCACCGATGTCTTCTTTATCTTTACCTTTATCTTCGTCGTCGGCGTCGCCGCCGCCGCCGCCGCCGCCGCTCGTCCCGCTCGACGTCGCCGCGCTCGCCAACCACTCCGCCAATCCCCGCACCCCGCTCACCGCCTCCGCACACGCCCGCTCCACCCCACTCCTCGCGTACGCCACCGTCCCCACCGCCCCGTTCGCCCCGTTCGCGAACGAATTCAACCATCTCGGCGGTCCCTCGCACCCGAGCGCCGCGCACAGCGCCTCGCAAAAGTGATTACAATTCTTCGTCAACACGTCGTAATCCGTCCCCATCCACGTCGCTCGCAGAGCGCTCACGCACGCCGCCGCCCTCGCTGGACTCAGACTCGTCACCCCCAGAGGCACGGACTCCCTGTACGCGTACATGGGGTTCTTTTTCGGCGCGCATCGATACACCCCCGTGCCCCGTGGGCAGTACCCGAACGACCACTCGTCGCCGAAGATTTCCACGCCTCCGTGGAATATACCCCCGACGTTGAGCGCGTCGCGGGTGAATGTGTTCAGGGAGGTCACCGCGGAGGTGATGTGCGCGCTCTCGGCGTGTTTGATGTCGTACACGGAGAGGGTGACGAGCGCCATGATGGGGATTCGATTCGATCGGGGTGGAGGAATGACGGAGGACGGCGACGATTCGGGGCGGGATGGTGACGCGCGTCAGAGCGCGACGCGCGAACGATGCGAACGATGACGCGAACGACGATGTTTCTCGCGAGCGCGCGAGGGGTACACGGGACGCGAGGGAGCGGGGCGGGCGTATTCAGGCGCGAACGTGGGAACGTGGGACGACGCGCGGCGGCGGTGGGGTCGCGAGGGAACGGCGGGACGACGCGCGCGAGGAGCGGTGGTGATGGGTCCGAGGGCGAGGGGAGAGGGAAAGGGAAGGGGAAGGGCGGTGGGGGCGGGAGAAAGGGGCGAGGGACGGTGATCACGAGTTCGCCGGAGGAGGTGAAGGCGCTTCGCGCGAAGAAACTCGACGCGTTGGGCGCCGTCGGGCAACGAGGGTTCGAGTATCGGTACGATCGAACGAAACATTGCGATGAGTTGCAGAGCGAACACGAGGGTTTGGAGAATGGTGTCGAGATCGAGGGGTCGAGCGAGCGCGTGTGTGGACGCGTGATGGCGAAGCGGTCGTTCGGGAAGTTGGCGTTTTTGTCTCTGCAGGACGAGCGAGCCAGCGTGCAGTTGTTTTGCGATAAAAAGAGACTGCAGGAGACGAGTCCGGGGGCGTTTGAGATGATCACCGAGTTGATCGACGTCGGTGATATCATCGGCGTGCGCGGAAGCGTCAAAAGAAGCGATAAGGGGGAGTTATCCATCGTCCCGGCGCAGGTGCAAATGTTGACAAAGGCGTTGTTGCCTCTGCCGGATAAGTGGCACGGTTTGACGGACGTCGAGAAGCGATACCGTCAGCGTTACGTGGATTTGATCGTGTCGCCGGACGTGCGAAACACCTTCAAGGCGCGCTCGAACATCATCTCCACCATTCGACGCATGCTCGACGACGACGGCTTTTTGGAGATGGAGACGCCGGTGTTGCACACGCAAGCCGGAGGCGCGGACGCCAAGCCGTTCAACACCTTTCACAACGCGCTCGGCATGCAACTCACGCTGAGAATCGCCACCGAGCTTCACCTGAAACGTCTCATCGTCGGCGGATTTGAGCGCGTGTACGAACTCGGTCGTGTCTTTCGCAACGAAGGCTTGAGCACTCGGCACAATCCGGAATTCACGTCCATCGAGGTGTACCAGGCGTACGCGGACGTCACGGACATGTTGGAGCTCACCGAGGAGATGATTTGCCAGTGTGCGATGCGCGCGTGCGGTACGTTGACGATTCCGTACGGTGACTTGACTATCGATCTCAGCCAGAGACCGTGGCGACGAGCGCCGATGAACGACTTGGTCAAGGAGGCCACCGGCGTCGACGTCATGGCGTTCGGCGACGATTTGGAAGGCGCCAAGGCGGCGGCGATTCCAGCGCTCAAGGCGCACTCGAAGAAAGCGGGCGAAGGCATCAAGGGCGTCAAGGCGGCCGCGAGCGTCGGACACGTCTTGAACGAAATGTTTGAAGCCGCGTGCGAGAGCGACTTGATTCAGCCCACGTTCGTGCTCGACCATCCTCTCGAGATTTCCCCGCTCGCCAAGCCCCACCGCAGCAAACCCGGGGTGACGGAGCGTTTTGAACTCTTCATCGTCGGTCGTGAGCTCGCCAACTCGTTCAGCGAGCTCACGGACCCGATCGACCAGCGTCGTCGTTTGGAGCAACAAATCGTCACGCACGCCCAGACAAGCGCGGCGCAACGCGAAGCCGCGGCGGCGACGAGTAAGGAGGAACTCATGGCGCTCGAGGACGAATCTTACGAAGTCGAAATGGACGAAGATTTCGTCACCGCGCTCGAGTACGGCATGCCGCCGACCGCCGGCATGGGTCTCGGCGTCGACCGTCTCGTCATGCTCTTGACCGACTCGCCGTCCATTCGCGACGTCATCGCGTTCCCGCTCTTAAAGAAGCAAGAGTGAGCGCCGCGCGCGATGCACCACTTATTATTCATTTTTTGTTTCACACCACTACGACTATAGTTCTACTTCACTCGCCCAACGCCGCCACCGCTCGCCGAAACTTCGCGTTCCCCTCCATTCGCCCCCCCACCTCCCCGAACGCGTCGCACACCGCCTCCGCGTACGCCTCCGCCAACCGATCGAAATCCTCTCTCACCGTTCGCTCGCCCACGTCCTCCTCGTACTCTAATATCATGCGCGTCCTCGCGCACGACGCGTATCCGAAACACGCGCCGTCGTGCGCTCGATGACACTCCCCCAAGTACCTCGACGGCGTCGTCGTCCCCCCGAACGCGCGAATCTTCGCATCCACGGCGTCCAGCGCGGCGTGCGCGCGCGCGAGCGAGGCCCTGCGTTCCCGCGCGTCGTCAGTCATCGGTCGCCGTCGTCACCGAATCGGTCGTCTCTCGCGTTCGAGCGTCGCGTCTCCCGCACCCGCTCCCGGTCTCGCGTCTCGCGCCCGTCTCGGACGCGAACACGAGCGCGTTCTCCGCCGACGCGATCGCGGCGTATCGAGGCCGCGCGCGCGGGGACGTCGCGGTCGGACGCATCTCGCGCGTCGAGGTGTCGCGACAACGGTTGGGAACGTCATCCGAAGCGCGTCATACGCCCGCGCGCGGCGACGCGCGTCGCGACATGTCGCGCGGGAACGGTGGTGACGCGTCCGGCGATGATTCGCGCGCGCGCGCGGCCGAATCCGCGCGCGGGGTCGACGCCAAGGCGTTCTGGGACGACGCGTTCGGAAATCGAGCCTCCAGCGCTGGAACCGGCATCGCGCGCGCGACCGCGCCGGGCGCCGCGCGTGGGAACCGGCGAGGGGGTGTGGACGACGTGGACGCGCTGTTCTCTCGAAAACCGTCGGGATTGTGTCGGGACTCGTCCGAGGAATTGGCGCTGATGTCGAATCTTCGTCTGACTGCCGCGTCGACGGCGACGGCGGGCGACGCGACGGGGAGCGGGCGCGCGTCGACGACGGTGGCGGCGCCGCGCGAGATGACCCCTCGACGAAGCGTCGGGACGTCGTCGTTGTCGTCGTCCAGAGTGGAGGCGTGGTTGGAAGAGAGCGCGCGGGCGAGCGTGGGAGAGGCGGACGCGGAGCCGCGGTCGCCGACGGCGGCGCCGACGACGCCGACGAGCGCGCGTCGCGAGCGCGCGGTGCTCGAGCGCGCGCGCGCGCATTCCGGCGTCGGCGACGAGGATGGTATGCCGGTGATCGTTCCGTGCGATCGGTCGAGGAGTGGACACGCGGGAAGACAGACGCACGCGTTCGAACGGGGGCGCGCGCTCGCGTCGAGCGCGAGTCATCGTGCGGCGCACCATCCAAGAAAAGATTCACTCTCGACGTTTGACGCGTTCAGCGTGGACGTCGAGAGCGACGGCGCGGACAGGCACGCGTCACCGTTCGCGGAGTCGACGACCACCATTCTCGACCGTCCGCACGAGTACGTGGACGACGCGGAGATGGGCGCCGACCACTTGGCGCACAAGGAGCTCTTGTGGAAATTGTCGAGCACGTACCTCCACAACGACGTCGGGAGCCTCCAGCGCTCGCTCGTGCGACACGTCGAGTACACGTTGGCTCGACGACGATACAAGTTCGATAAGGGGTCGTTTTATCAGGCCACCGCGCACTCGGTTCGAGATCGTTTGATCGAGCGGTGGACGGATACGCAGCAATACTCGGCGAAAAAGGGGGCCAAAAAGGTGTACTACCTCTCACTCGAATTCTTGATCGGACGATCGCTCGGGAACGCGGTGTCGAATCTCGGCCTGAGGGGATCGTACGCAGAGGCGTTGCGGCAGATTGGATACAATCTGGAGGACATCATGTCGGAAGAGAAGGAGCCCGCGCTCGGAAACGGCGGTTTAGGGAGGCTGGCGTCGTGTTTCCTCGACACTCTCGCGACGCAAAACTACCCGGCGTGGGGGTACGGGATTCGGTATAAATACGGCATGTTCGAGCAACGAATAATCAATGGGAAACAGGCCGAGTTTCCGGATTACTGGCTCACGGACGGGAACCCGTGGGAGGTGGAACGATTGGACGTTCAATATCCGGTTCGATTGTTCGGCCACGTGCGCGAGGTCCAAGATTCAAACGGAGACACGCTCCGCGCGTGGGAAGGGGGTGAAGTGGTCATGGCACAGGCATACGACACGCCGATTCCTGGTTACGGCACGTACAACACGAATAACATGCGTTTATGGAGTAGTAAGCCGTCGCACGAATTTGACTTTGCGTCGTTCAACGCCGGGAATTATTATGGAGCCGTCGAGGCGAAGGAGCGTTGCGAAAGCATCACCTCAGTGCTTTACCCCAACGACACCACTGAAGAAGGGAAACGATTACGTCTGAAACAGCAGTATTTCTTCGTCAGCGCGACGCTTCAAGATATTTACCGTCGGTTCAAAAAGAATGTCGGGCGCGGATCAGTGACGATGAAGGACATGCCGGACAAGGTGGCGATTCAACTGAACGACACACATCCCGCGATTGCGATTCCAGAGCTCATGCGTCTGCTCTTGGACATTGAGCGATTGAGTTGGGACGACGCGTGGGACATCACGCGAAAAGTTTTCGCGTACACGAATCACACCATTCTTCCAGAGGCGTTGGAGAAGTGGCCCGTGCCAATGATCAACGACCTGTTACCCAGACACATGCAAATCATCTACGAGATCAATCATCGCTTCCTGCTCGAGGTGAGAGCGTTCTGGCCGAACGATAATAATCGTTTGGCCGCCATGAGCATCATCGAAGAGTCTTCTCCGAAAATGGTTCGCATGTCGCATCTGGCTGTCATCGGTTCACACACCGTCAACGGAGTGGCGATGATTCACACAAAACTGTTGAAATCGGTCCTCTTTCCAGACTTTTTGCTCATGTGGCCGGAGAAATTCATCAACGTCACGAACGGCGTGACACCGCGTCGGTGGTTGTTACAGACGAACCCGGCGTTGTCGAGTATTTACACCGGGATGGTCGGTCCGGGATGGGTGAACGATCTCATGCGCCTCGAACCGATTAAAGCCATGGCGAACGACACGCAATTCAGACAGCGATGGCGTGCGGCGAAACAAAATAACAAACACGTGCTCGCCGAATGGCTGTATCGAAACATGAACATTCGCGTCAACGTGAACGCGTTGTTTGATATGCAAATCAAGCGCATTCACGAGTACAAGCGGCAATTGTTAAACGTCCTCGGCATCGTGCATCGATACGCTGAGATTACGCAGGCAACGCCGGAACAGCGAAAAGAGATAGTTCCTCGGGTGCACATCATCGCCGGCAAAGCGGCGCCGGGGTACGTGATGGCAAAGAATCTTATCATGCTCGTCTGCGCCGTCTCCGAAGTCGTCAATGCCGATGCGGCGTGTCGTGATTTATTAAAGGTGGTGTTCGTCCCCAATTACAATGTCTCGACGGCAGAGATGCTCATACCGGCCAGCGATGTTTCGCAACACATCTCCACCGCCGGGATGGAAGCCAGCGGGACTGGAAACATGAAATTCGTCATGAATGGCGGTTTGATTGTCGGAACGATGGATGGCGCAAACATCGAAATCGAACAAGCAATCGGCGAAAATAACATGTTCACGTTCGGTGCGACCGCGGACCAAGTCACGGCACTTCGCCGCACGATCGCACACAACCCACCAAAAATCGATGCTAGATTACAGCGCGCGATGGGTATGATTCGCGCCGGCGTTTTCGGCACGCCCGAAGACGGCGCGTTTAATCAACTCTTGGATTCCATCGACCCGCGCCGAGACGTCTACCTCGTCGCGCACGATTTCCCTTCGTACTTGCGAGCGATCTCTGAAGCGGATGCGGCGTATCAGTTCGAGGAGAAATGGACCGCCAAGTGCATCGAGTCGGCGTGCTCGATGTGGATGTTCTCGTCCGATAGGACGATTCGCGAATACGCCGCAAAAATTTGGAACGTCGAGCCGTTGCCTTTTAGACCACCGAGACACAGCACGCACTAACGCAGAGACGTTTTGTATTACGATAGTACCATCTAGAAAATGACATCTCGGATTTACAAACGATTATTCATCACCGAGCATGTCGAAAGGATTGGAAGCCTTCGGCTTCGACGACTGCGCCCCGCGCGGTCTAGAACCCTTCGACGCCTTCGTCAGCCATCCGCTATTTGACTTCGCGCTACTCGCCGTCTTGGTGGTGGCTTTCGCGGGAGGTGGCTTCTTTTCGGGAAAAAGAAGCGCTTTGCACTCGTCTTCGTACCATCCTTTGTCTTCGGAGTTTTCTAAGTTCGCTATGCGCTCCTCGAGAGCGGGAATTTTCGCCACCCTTGCGGCGTCCGCGCCGCTCATCAGTTTACCCTTTTGTTGAGAGGCGATCTTCTTCAGCGAATTCAACTCCTTCTTCAAGTCTGCGAGTTCGCGCTCGTGCGGAACTGTGTACACGATCGGTGGTTTGGCGAGCACGGAATCAATCTTCTTTTGCGCCAATTCCTTCTTCGCCGCAAGCATCTCCACGCGTTTCGGCTTACCCTCTTCGTTCGCCTCGTTCACCATGAGACCGATGTCCTCGAGCTTCAGCTGCAAATCCTCCACGATTACGCTCTGCTCGCCCTTGGTCAATCTTCCCTTCTTGATCATATCGTCCAGCGCGTTTTGTAAGAATTCAATCTTCGCGGCGACTTCGATCATCGAATCGTACATGGTCTGTTCGCGTTCGTTCAAGCTTTCCATGGCGATCACTTTTTGTTCCAACGCTCCCAGCGCGTGTTCCATCACCTTCATCCGTCGCAACAGCGCGCGCTTTTGCGAAAAACTCGGCGTGTACATCTCCACCAATTGCTCAAACTCTTCCAAATCGCACGTGCACGCGCGATACTCGGGCGACTGCGCGCTCGCCGCGCCTCCGCCCTCGCCCTCACCACCTCCCTCCTCCTCGTGCACCACTCTCGGGAACACGTGCAAGTACTTTAAATCCTTATCCGTGTCGTGTTGATACTTATACGAACCCTGACACAGCTCACACGCGCTCGCCCCTCGGTCGTCCTCGTACTCCGCCGCGCGAAGCGCCGCCGTCAGATGCTTCAACAAATCGTCATCGTACTTTGACCGCGTCTTCTTCCCACCGCCGATGACGAACTTACACGACGGATAAAACCCAGGTTTCGCCCTGAGCGCGCTCCCAAACGCGCGCTCGACGAGGGCGTCGACCCAGTCCTTCCCGAACCCCGCGAGGTCGTACTCCCCCGGCCGTCCCTCGGACGCGTCCACCGCGATCTCATCCACCACCGCGCTCGCCATGTTCGCGCGCGCGAGACGATCTTCGAGCACGAGACGTCGACGTCCTCCCTCTCTCGCGCGCGGCTCGCGCCTCCTCGTCGTCGTCTCGCGTCGTCGTCTCGTCGTCTTCGTCTCGTCGTCGTCTCGCGGTCGTCGTGCCCGGGCCGAGCGCATTCCACGACTATTCGGTCATTCGATTCGCATGCACGCTCTTTTTTGACCTATCAATTGTATGTATTTTCGTGGAGACGCACGCGCGGCCCCGTCGGTTTGAAAATTTTCAAAACGGCCGAGCTGTCGAACGGGAGACGACGACGAGGCGCGCGCGTGGACGAACGGTGCGACGAACGGCGCGAGCGAACGGCGCGAGCGACGGGGGCTGACGCGTTCGTTCGTTCGTGTCTCTCGCGATGAGCGCGTTCGCGGGATTCGGTGCGATGCGCGCCAAGGGGTCGTCCGCCGCGGCGGGCCAATCGCGCGCGCGACTCGGTGGGAACGCGTCGAGCGGTGCGCGCGATGGGCGCGCGTTGGATCTGTACGACGCGCCGCCCGTGGAGGAGCACTCGATCGAGTATCTGGAACGCGCGGCGCGAGATCGGTACGCGCTGTTGCGAACGATCGATGACGCGAGGAGCGGTGGGAAGACGCGCGCGGATGAGCTCAAGCCGGTGATCCGCAAGGCGGAGGAGGAGTGCGGGTTACGCAGGGTTCTCGGGAATAAAGTGGACGAGGAGGGCGCGGGAAGAGACGCGGTGAGTCACTTTTTATTGCGGTTGGCGTCGTGTCGAAACGAGGAACACAGACGGTGGTTCGTGGATAACGAGTTGCAGTTGTTTAGGTGTCGATTCGACGAGTTGGACATTCGGCAAAAGAAGCAGTTTATGAGATCGGCGGGATTCGATGAAAACGTGACGGACGCCACGGATGCGGACGTTAAGACACACGGGGAGGCGTTGGAGGCGTATCTGCTCGGCGATTCCGTGCACAGAAACGCGTACAAGGCGACGAGGCCGGAACAAAAGTTGACAAATATGGAGTATCGCAGCTATTGCAAGAGCGCGAGTCGGGATCCGAGAAACTGGTGGGCGGTAGGCTTCGAACACGTGCCCAAGCTCATCGGTGGGAGACGGGCTTATTTGGTCGGCGGTAAGGCGTGGATTCATCGAGACAACGTGGACGAGATCGTGTTCGGTCGATACAAGCTCACACTCAGAAAGTCTCTCGCCACGTCGATTGAATTGTTCAAAAAGTTTGAAGCGAGCGAGTCTCATCGATTGGCACCTCTCTTAAAGTCTGTGCACAACCGCCAATCCGGCGGTGGGTACGCGTACCAAGGCGAGGAGGGCACGATGTCCATCGCGGGTGTCGAGGCGACGCAAGAATCGTTCCCGTTGTGCATGCGTCAACTCTACAAGGCGCTCAAGAAGGATCATCACTTGACGCACGGCGGTCGTCGACAGTTACAATTGTATTTGAAGGGCATCGGCATGCCTCTCGACCAGGCGTTGTTGCTCTGGAAGACGGAATTTACAAAGAACGATAGCATCTCTGCGGAAAAGTTTGAGAAGGACTATGCGTACGGCATCAGGCACGCATACGGTAGAGAGGGTAAGCGCGTCAACTATTCGCCGCACGTGTGCGGCCAGTGCATCGCCGCGGAACCGGGCGTCAAAGACGCGCACGGTTGCCCGTTCAAGACTCTCACCACCGGAGGTAACAAGGATGGGTCGAAATTGGACGAGCTCTTGCGCAATTTGAACATCAACGCCGGCAAGACGAATGAAATCGTTTCAAAGGCTCGAAACATGCACTACCAAATTGCATGCGGCATGACGTTCGCCGCGCTTCACAAGGGCACGGACATCGAAGCCGGCGTGCACTCGCCTCATCAATACTTCCTCGAGAGTAGAAAGATTCTCGCGCCGCCGACGCCGGAGACGGAAAACAACGGTGACGCCAAGGTGACCGTCGCGGCATAAACTAGCTTTGAATTTTAATGCATAATTGTACCGTGAACTAAGACAACTACTCGATACCTTCGTCACGTCGCCTCGCCCGGTTTGACGAATCG